>GG748559.1_pt3 | contig 54129 bp, 58 predicted proteins | sample 429578 | NCBI scaffold set GG748486.1
TTTTAAATGAAGATAGATTTAAAGGAAGTTTTTAAGACATTTATAAAAGTATCCATTGCCGGCTTTGTTATGATTTTCTTTATAGAGACTTTAAAGTTTTTTGTTTTTAATACGTTTATAGTTGTATTTGTTGGGATTTTAATAAGTAGCATTGTATATTTGTTTGTTAATTATTTGTTGAAAGAAGATACAACGATTTTGTTTGTTAATATTGTTAAGAGAAAGCTGAAAGCTTAAATTTGAAATCATACTACCTTATGTATAAGTTATACTAGCTTGGGAAAATTCCGATTTCTTGAATTTATATAATATCACAAAAGTATGCATTAGGTGATTTTTTGTTTAAACTATAATGAGGTCTTTCTGTGTTATACCATAATATATATTGCAACATCTTTTTATTAAATTGGCTCTCAGCTGCTGCGTTAATTGTAATTCTTTGCCTGGCATACTCATGATTTAATTTCTTTTCATCTTTAAGCATCTTTATTATATTTTCAATTGAACTTGGTTTAGGATGTTTTTTCTGATTTCTAAAACTAACTGTTTATGTTTTTCTGTTATTTTTTGTAATTTTTCTAATTTCATTCCTTTTTTGATACATAAGGATTTTTTAAAGATGCAGGATTGTTATTACTGCCTTTATACTCTTTAATCCATTTGTATATGGTAGATTTTGATACACCAAAAGCTTCTACTGTAAGTTTTACTACAGTGTTTTAAAGCAAATTTTACATAAACATTATTTCTGGATGTTTTTCCATAACATTATCTAATTCTTTTACTTACCTTGGATGAGAAATTACCTCCATAGTTTACTTTTTCTAAAAAAGCTATAACCAATAGCATATGCATATAGATAAGCAACAAAAGTTTTAATCTTTCTCCATCTACTTGTAAGATTGAAGTTCTTTATCTGAGAATTTACTGCTTCAATAATTTGTCTTTTACTCTTTTTTTGTTTATCTTCACATACTTTAACATATTTACATCCTTTATAACCTTTATCTCCTATAAATTCAAAATTTTCAGTCAAAAATCTAAACCATTTACTCATTTTATGTCTTATTTAACGTCTTTAAATGCTCGCTGTATATTTTCCTCTTTCTTTTTACCCAATGCATTTTTCCTAAAACTCTTTTTATCTTTTTAGTTTTTGCTCTGCTTAATCTTGCGTACCATCTGCTATAAGTTTTCCTTTTTTTCCAAGAACAATTTTAAGTATCATAATAATCGTGATTCTTCTTAGCCAATATTCTCTAAGGATTTTATAAACTCTTTCTGATTTTGATTTTCTAAACAGATGCCAAGATTGAATAGAAGGATAAATTAGAAATCTGGCAAGTGTAAGAATAGGAGTGTTTGAAATATTTAAAAGTATAGTTAGATGCTCAGAGATTTTTTGAAATATTGTAAAATAAAGATTAGAGTTTTGCATTTTTACCTCCTTGGTGGAATTTTTGCTATTAAAATTTTAACTGCCACCAAGGAGTTTTTTTAGATGTTCTTATATTTGAATTTCTCACCCGAGGTATTCTTATATTATATTTTCCTATATTTTTTAGCTTATACATAAAATTAAGTGAGTTTTAAATTGCATGTTTTTTGTGCAAAAGTATTTTAAATTTTCAAAATTTGAATTATAATAATATTTTTTAATTTATCCTGAGTAAAGGAGGTTTTTATCATGGGCAGTAATAGCCCGACGAAAATGTACTTCAAAAAAATTATCAAGGAGGAAAGAAAATGGAAAAAACCCTCGGACTGCATATCTTAGCGGACCTATACGGTGTAGATTTTGAAAAAATTGACCACGTTGAAGATGTAAAAGCTCTTCTTGAAGGTGCAGTTAAGTACGCAAACTTAAGTAAATTATCGTCCCATTTTCATCAGTTTAATCCTCACGGTGCAACAGGAGTCATACTCTTAGAAGAATCCCATATCTCTATTCATACCTGGCCAGAGCATGGTTATGCTGCAATAGACGTTTACACTTGTGGTGGTAAGGAAAAAACTTTCAAAGCTATGGAATACATCATTAAAACTCTCAAACCAAAGAGAATTGATGAGAAAATAGCTGAAAGGGGCGTAGTTCCGGTTAACCCTAAAGGTGTAAACATAGAAAAAATGCAGCTGGTACAAGTATAAAGTATAATCTGATTTTTAGCATTGTTATTTTAAAAATCTACCGGTAAATTTATTACATCACTAAAATACGGAGGTATTACTATGCTTAATAAAGACATGCTAGATTTACTCAAAGATTTTACGCCGGCAGTATTTGCAACAGTAAAAGATAGCAAACCACATTTGGCATTCGTTTCATGGCTAATAGCTACAGATGAAAAAACTATCAAAGTAGCTTTAAGTAAAAATTCTGCATCAGTAAACAATATTAAAGAAAATCCAAATGTGGCAATATCTGTATTTGGTCCATCTATAGCAGCAACTATTTACGGTACAGCTAAGATAGTTAAAGATGAAATAGAAACTATTTCCTTCCCTGTTTCGGTGGTAGAAGTAAATGTCGAATCTGTTGTTGATAACTTATTTCCGGGTGCAACAGTTAAAGGAACTATTCCGTTTGAACACACCGGCAAAATACAAAAGGCTTTAGAACTTGATGAAAAAGTTTTAAACGCCTTAAAGTAATTGAGAAAGTTAGAAAGTGAATAAGTGAGATAGTGAGATAGTTATTATTAGTTGTGAAAAGTTAACAAGAAAAGATGCATACCTTCGGCAAGAAATTAAGGATTTTAAAAACATTAAAAAGGAGATCCTTCGAACTAAAGCTCTCAGGATGACAGGAAAAGGTTGCTTAATAAGCATTAGAGAAAGGGCAACTTTATTTGTCATTCTGAAGCCGGCGAAGAATCTCCTACTTTTATTAAATTTCTCATCCAACGTATAAAAATGATATATCATCAACTTTTGAGGCAGTCTCTTAGCTGCCCAATTAAAAAATGACCAAAACTAATCTCTCGCGATTTGGATTTAAACATTAATTAGAAAGAGATGAAATTTTGTCATTCTGCAGCCGTTGGAAGAATCTTATATTTTTAAGTTTTAGATATATTGAAAAAATTTTTTTAAAAAATATATTAATACCTTGTACAAATTACTTTTTAAAAGGTGAGTTTTATTGGCTATATCTCCTGAAACAATTGATGAAGTCCAAAGAGTTGCTAATGTCTACGATATAATATCGGATTATCTATCTTTAAAAAAAACCGGTTCGGTTTATGTAGCTTTATGCCCTTTTCATAACGAAAGGACTCCATCTTTTGTAGTATCTCCAACAAAAAATATTTTTAAATGTTTTGGTTGTGGAATCAGCGGAAATGCAATTAAATTTGTAATGGAATATGAAAAAATATCCTTTTCTGACGCAATCATAAAAATAGCACAAAAGTACGGAATAACAGTTAAATATATTGGCAATGATAAAGAAAAACATTTAAAAGGTTTATACTCTCTCACAAGACAGATTACAGATTTTTATAAAAATCAGCTTAAAGAAAGTCAAATTGCTAGAGAATACCTAAGAAAAAGAGGAATACAACCTCAAACGATTATAGACTTTGAGATAGGATACTCTCCAGAAAACTCAGAAAGATTTAATAAATTTATTCAAGAAAATGATATATCTATTGAAGATTTAAACAAAATAGGCTTAATGTCTGTTCATAATGACAAAATTTATGATAAATTTAGCGGAAGAATAATTTTTCCTATCAAAGACCATAAAGGCAATATTGTAGGATTTGGCGGAAGGGCTATAGATGAAAACAGGCATCCAAAGTATCTAAACTCACCAGAAACTCAAGTTTATAAAAAAAGTAAAGTTTTATATGGACTTTTTGAAAATAGTCAAATTATAAAAGAAAAAAGTCAAGCTGTCATTGTTGAAGGTTATATGGATTTAATATCTTTATATCAAATTGGCATTAAGAATGTTGTTGCAACGCTCGGGACAGCTCTTACAAAAGAACATGCCAATCTTCTTAAAAAATATGTAAAAGAAGTTATTGTTATGTTTGACTCTGATGAAGCGGGAAAAAAAGCAGCTATAAGAGCAGCAGAAATTTTATTATCTGAAGGAATTACTGTTAGATATGCTTATTATACTGAAGCAAAAGACCCAGACGAACTATCAAAAAAAGGTTTAAATACTGTAAAAGAAATTATAAACAATGCCGAAGATGTTATATTCTTTTTGACACGAAAACTTAAAGAAATAAATAGCTTAGAAGACAAGCATCAGCTAATGAGGTATAAAACAATTTATAACTATATTTTAATGATGTTAGCAAATGTCAAAGATCATGGATTAAAGGCAAGTTACGTGAACTATTTATCTCAGATGCTTGATAAAACACCATCAAAAATAGAATTAGAAATTGATGATACAAAGAAGCAACCTGAAAATGAGTATCGTTTTGAAATGGAAGAAGAAACTAATAAATTAAATTTAAAATTAAGTTATAAGGAAAAAGTTTTTATTAAGTATATCTATCAAAATCCAGAAGTATTAAAAGATGAAATTTTTGATAAAATATCTTTTCCTGAAAAAATACAATATATTATAGATTTAATTAAAAATAATACTGAATACGAGCTATTAATGTCAGACATAATTCAAGACACTAAAGTACAGCCATCTTATGAATCTTTTCAAAACATTCTAAACGAGTTTGTAAAAAAATACGAAAAAGAAAATCAAAGACTTATGCGTGAAGCAATGTTAATGAATAAATTTTAGGAGGTCGATATAGAGATGATTAACTTACACGACAGGGATGATGTAAGAACTCTTATTAACCTTGCCAGAGAGAAAGGATACGTAACCTATGCAGAAATAAGCACGTATGTTGAAGAAGAGTTTTTCTCATCTGACGAGAATATAGAAAGCCTTATTGAATACTTAAACGAGTTAAACATTGATGTTAGAGACGATGAAAAAATCAAATCAGAAGATGAAGATATTTCAGAACACTTAGGAATTGACCTAAGCGATGACGATGTTTGGAATAAAGCTGATGACCCTGTTAAGCTTTACCTTAGAGAAATGGGTAAAATTCCACTTTTAAAGAGAGACGAAGAAATCAAATACTCAATGGAAATAGAAAGAGGTAGAAAAAAGGTATTTAGAGGACTTTTAAGAACATCTTTCTTAACAGAAAGACTTTTAGATGAATGGGCAAAAGTAATAGATGGAAAAGCAAGAGTTCATGATATCCTAAATTTAGATGAGCCGGAAGTTAAGGATGAAGAAGAAACTTCAGAATCTGAAGAGTTTAGTTTGGAAAATAATGGCAATTACGATAAAATTACAGCAGATTTTATCAAAAAAGGTCTTGAACTTGCAAAACTATACAGAGATCTTATAGAAAAAGAAAAAAAATATTTAGAGACAGGAAGCTTAGAGAATAAAAAAGAGTTTGTATGGCAGCATGCTAAATTAAATAGATTTATCAAAAGCTTAAATATTAAATTCACAAAATTAGATAAAATAGCAGATGAATTAAAAGAGCTTTATACAAAACTAAGGAAGAATGAAAAAGATTATGAAAAAAGAATAAAAATCATCTCTAAAATTCATCCTGACATAGATTTAATGCTTTCATCAGATTATGAAAAAAATCCAGAGATTCTTAAAAAGCTTGAAGAGCATGGTTTTTCTTATGGAAGATATGAAATTCTAAGAACAGAAACATTAAAATTGAAAGACGAAATAGAAGAGATAAAACAAAAAATCGGGACAATCCCATCAGAATTTGACCATGTTTTAGACTTAATTCAGTTGGGTAGGAATGAAATCAATCATGTAAAACAAATATTGGTTAAAGCAAATCTTAGGCTTGTTGTATCAATAGCAAAAAAATACACAAACAGAGGGCTGCAATTCTTAGACTTAATCCAAGAAGGAAATATAGGACTTATGAAAGCTGTTGATAAATATGATTACAAGAAAGGATTTAAATTTTCAACCTATGCTACATGGTGGATTAGACAAGCAATAACAAGAGCTATAGCAGACCAAGCAAGGACAATAAGAATTCCTGTTCACATGATAGAAACTATCAATAAACTTTTAAGAATATCAAGAACGCTTGTACAAGAGCTTGGTAGAGAACCAACTCCAGAAGAGATTGCTAAAAAAGCCGGAACGCCAGCTGATAAGGTAAGAAAAATACTTAAAACTTCCCAAGATCCGTTATCTCTTGAAACTCCAATCGGTTCAGATGAAGAATCTCATCTTGGAGATTTTATAGAAGACAAAACTGTTCTCTCTCCAGAGCAACACATGCTAAAACAAGCTCTAAGATTACAGCTGGATGAGGTCTTATCAACTTTATCAGAAAGAGAAGAACAAGTTTTAAGGTATAGATTTGGTTTAGAAGATGACACAGAGCATACGTTAGAGCAAGTTGGAAAGAGATTTGGTGTAACAAGGGAAAGAATTAGACAGATAGAAGCAAAAGCATTAAGAAAACTCAGACATCCACATAGAGCAAAATATTTAAAACCATTTATTGAAGGTGAATAAACATATATGTGTCATCCTGAGGACGTAAGTCCGATGGTCTTCTCTTTTGATTTTTTTGATTCTGAAAAGAAAAACAAGAGATTCTTAGCTTCGCTCATAATGACGATAGAGATTTTTGTAAGCAGTCTCGGTGAGAAATTAGCGATTTTTAAAGAATTTAAAAAGGAGAGATAGAATACAAAGCTTCAAGAATGGCAGGAAAAGGTTAATTGATAAGTATTACAGAAAGGATAAACCTTACTCAGTGTTCTTAAGCTATAGGTAGGGCTTTTTTACTTTTATTGAATTTCTCACCCTGATTAACCTGAGAATGATATATATGAGATTTTGTAGATAGTTATAAAAAGTAAATTCGGAGTTTTTTGACTTTAAAATTAGACGAAAAATAAAAAAGAGGCGCTAAAGCCTCTTAACAAAAAGAATTAAAATATAGATTTAAAAACTTTTAATTTCTCATTAATTCTCTTAACCAAATGTACTTATCAGCTGCTTCTGCACCTTGTCCTGCTACAGACAACCAACCTAAGAAGTCAGGTATCCAATCAAAAACTATGTAAGATACTGTAAAAAGAATAAATCCGATCCAGAACATCATCCACCATGTTGGAACAGCATCTGTTACATAGGTAATCTTATCAATTGCTCTTGTATTCTCTAAATGTCCAGCCATTTTTTAATACCTCCCAGCTTTTTTTTCTGATTCAACGATTTTTTCCTCTTTTTCTAAAAGTTCATACTTTGGACCTTCTATGTCCTTAAAATCACCTTTCAGATAAGAATAAATGAATAGAGTTAACCACCCAGTTAAAGCAACAATATAGGATATAACTTCAACCAAAAATCCTTTTAATTCAAAACCTGCTTCTAAATAAGCAACGGTTCTTACTGCGATTATAGACCCAACCACAAATAGAAAAATAAACATTATCATAAGTGAAACTGTTCGTTGGGTTATCTTCATTTTACCACCTCACATTTGCTAAGCAGAGGGCAATTCGCCCTCCATTGCTAATTATTTTAAAGCCCATTCTTTTGTTGGTTTAACTTCCCAAGAACCAAGCCACATTACGTAGGTTAACAGTCCAATACCTCTCTCATTAGGAACTATATTTCCGTTTTTATCCTTTTCAAAATACCATGGATATCCTGGCATGTTTGATCCCGGTGAAGTAGAAGCAGGATTATAGAGGTGTGCAACTTGCCAGTCTACGTTATGAACTGCTGCCTCTCTGATTAAGTCTGGACCAACTCTTTTTGTTCCCCACAACACAGGAGCTTGTAATTCATTTTGATATTCTGAAGGATAAGAAACAGTATTAGACACTCCCGGAATACCAAATCTTAATGTTTCGTTAGAAACTGGTCTTATCATTTGAGAGTGACAGTTCCAGCAACCTTCGGCAACATACCAATGGTGACCAACATCTAAAGCTTTCGCAAATGATTTTTCATTTACTTCGCCATAATATTTTTTAAACTGCTCTGGATAGTATTGAGCTAATCTTTGAAAATCAGCCCAAGCAGAGGTATTTTTTGCTTTTGCCTCTGCCGCAAGGTCGCTAACTTTCTTCATAGGAATGTCTTTCAACACAAACATTGGCAATGCCCAAGATATAAAGTCTGCAAAAAGGAAAAATCCTAATCCTGCTACTAATACCACAAAAGGGAAACGTTCCATTTTACCCATTTTTCATTCCCTCCTTACACTGTTTGCTTTAGCTGAGCTTCAAGACCTTTACCAGCTGTAGCAGTTTTATAGAAGTTCATAGCATACATTAATAATCCTGTTAACATCATGATTCCAGCTACTGATCTAAAATACCAGAATGGTTTTGAGAAATTAACTGAGTCAATTCATGGGTTTAATCCAATCCAGTCAAAACCTTGAACTAACCCTGCAGCTGTTAAGTCAACAAACATTGCAATTACACCAATTGTTAATAACCAGAATGCTCCTTCTGACATTCCCTTAGAATACATAGTTTCTTTTCCAAAGAGTCTTGGCCATACATATTCAGCCATTCCAAGAACCCACATTCCAAATGTACCAAACATTATTAGGTGTGCATGTCCTGTTACCCAGTCTGTAAAGTGGATAACTTTTTGGAATGTTAACGTAACGTGGAATGCACATTGGAAGCAAGTAATCCAGTAGAAAATTGCTCCAGTATACATGTATCTTAAAGGTACATTGTACTTTAATACTTCAGCAGAACCTCTTAATGTCATCATAAAGTTGATTAAAACTGATGTAACTGCAAACTCAATAGCAACTGTTGCAAATACTGCTGAATATTGAGCAAACATCGGAATTGGAGACCACATGAAGTGGTGAACACCGTTCATTGGATAGAAGAATGCCAATCCCCAGAAACCAAGTAATGACAATCCATGAGACCACATTGGCTTTTTCATAATAACTGGTACAAAATAATACATTAATCCCCAAGCTACAGGTGTAACGTATAATCCAACCAAGTCGTGAATAAATGTTGATTGAACTGCACCAGCTCCAGAACCTGCAGACCAGAATCTTGGTATAAAGTTACCCATGAACACAACAAGAGGTGTCCATACTAACATTGCTGATACATACCATCCTGTAACATAAAGAGGAGCCTTTTGAGATGCTTTTATTATTGGAGTACCAAATTGGATTGCATGTAATAATAACCAAGCAACGATTATAGGATCAAGCCACCAAGGTGTCTCACCCCATTCAACGTTGTCAGCTTGACCTAAGAAAAGAATTCCAACAACTGTAATTAATACAGCCGCCTGAAGACCAATAAACATAAAACCACCTAAGTATTTTTCGTTAAAAACTTTATAACCTGTAAATCTTGGAACTGCCCAGTAAAGAAGACCAGTAAACATGTTTACTAAGAATCCATAAGCAGCACCTGCTGTGTGAATCATTCTTATTCTACCAGGAGATAAAAACTCTATTCCTGGAAATGGATAGATACCATCAAGCTGTAAAGAGTATAAGAATCCCATCGATCCAACAATAATAAAGAAAATTAGACCCATTGCAACGTGAAGCTTTACAAGGGTATAGTTAACAAGGTTAGTTAATTGCACTTCACCTGTTGCTGTTGCGGTAGCCATTGTTTACACCTCCTTATATTATTTTCCTTGATTCATTAAATATGCAATGTAAGAAACAAGATGCCATCTGTCTTCTTCTGATAAATGGTCAAATTTTGGCATCGGAGAACCTTCAAGACCAACAGTTAAAACTCTGAACGTGTCTTTTGGTGATGGACCTTCTGCTCTAACTGGATAAGTTAAGTTAGTTGGTGGAACTGGTAAAGTTGAAGCTATTGGACCATCTCCTTTTCCACTTTCACCATGGCAAGCTGTACAGTTTGCAGCATACAACTCTTTACCTTTTTCTATAGATTCTTTTGTTCCGAAGAATTCGGGAATTTTTTTGATTTGACTATAGATACTTTCTCCAGGTTGTTCTTTTTTCCATCTGTCAGAGAAAGTTTTGATGTAAGCAATAACTGCTCTTTTTTGAACCTCTGGTACTAAATGGAAAGATGGCATAGGTGTTTGAGGAAGACCCCAATCTAATACGTGTAACAAGTCTTCATCTGTTGGGAGTGTTCCTTCCGGAGTAGACTTCCATACTTGTTGTAAACCTTTCTTCCAGCTTCTTCCATTTCTGTTAGTTCTGCTGTCTTTTTAGTTTGTGCAGGTTTGGATGAATAAACATGCAACAAACCATAGACAAACAGGGCTGGGAAGAAGAAGAAAAGCAACCATCTGATAGTTGTGTTTTCTCCCATTGTTAACCTCCTACTAAGATATGATTTAAATCAATAATAAGATATTCATCAAGCAATTTCAAGCATTTAATTTAAAGTTAAAATAAAATAAAATTAACGTATTCTTTTTGTATACCTTGGGGGTGAGAAATTAGCGGTTTTTATAAAAAATGAGATCCTTCGGCTTTACGGCCTCAGGATGACAGATAAAGGTTGACTGATAAATATTAGAGAAAAGATAGTTTTGCTTGTCATTCTGCAGCCGGCGAAGAATCTCCTACTTTTATTGAATTTCTCACTTAATGTATAAAAAAATTAACGTATTCTTTTTAAATTTCTTTTATTACCTCATAAATCTCAACAGAAGGTGGTCCTGCAAACCATTCTTTTGGTGGTGGATTTTCATGAGCTTTCTTAAAAGCTTCACTGTTTGTATAATTTAAGAAGTTTTCCAAATCTTTCCAGTATGTAATAATTAACACATTGTTGTTTTCTGACATTGAAGGAAAGCTTTTACCGGATAAAATCTTCATTCCAAGAAATCCTTCCATTTGAGAGATTCCGTGTTCTCCAAATCTTTCCTTAGACCTTTTTTCAAAATCTTCTTTAAACTCTTTTTTGATGGGAAATTTTGTTAAAACAACTACCATCTTTTACACCTCCTTTATTATCATTTGATGAGCTTTTCCTATTAATTGACTATAATGTGTATAACCTTTTTTATCTAAATGATTTTTTAAATCTTCAATTATTTTTAACGGCGAGAGAGGGTCGTAGAAATTTGCTGTTCCTACCTGTATAGCAGACGCTCCAGCCAATATATGCTGCAGTGCATCTTTGTAGTTTGATATTCCACCTACACCAATGATGGGTATTCTGCTGCCGTATTTTTGATAAACTTGCCATATCATCCTAACAGCTATTGGAAGGATAGCAGGACCAGAAAGTCCTCCAGTAATGGTTGACAAAATTGGTTTTTCTCTTTCTACATCTATAGCAACACCAAGAAGTGTATTTATAAGCACCAAACCATCAGCTCCTGCAGATACACAGGCATCGGCAGTATCAAGAATGTTGCTAACATTTGGGCTTAATTTAACAAGAAGTGGCTTTTTTGTAATTTTCTTCATTTTATAAACAAGATTGTATAAAACCTCCGGGTCTGTTCCAAATGCGATTCCGCCTTTTTTAACGTTCGGACATGATACGTTTAACTCAAGTCCATGAACCCCGTCTGTTTTATCAAGCCTTTCTGCTACTGCAAGATATTCATCTTCATCTTCTCCAAAGACATTAGCAAATATTTTAGTGTCGTATTTTTTTAATTTAGGAAGTGTTTCATTTATAAAATAATCAACTCCCGGGTTTTGAAGACCGATTGAGTTTAACATTCCGGCTGGCGTTTCTACAATTCTTTCTGGCATATTTCCTTTTCTTGGCTTTAATGATAATCCTTTAACAACTATAGCACCAAGTAATGATAAATCATATATTTTTGCGACTTCAAGACCATAGCTAAAAGTTCCTGAAGCTGTCCATACAGGATTTTTAAAATCTAAGCCAAAAAGTATATGTTTTAATTTGTCCATAAGCCAACCTCAGTTAGATGGTAAAATAATATCTTACACTAAAAAATATGGAGTAGCAAATGAAGACAGTATTACTTACAGGTGCAGCAGGTTTTATTGGTTGGAAAACTGCTGAATTTTTATTAAAAGAAGGTCATAAAGTTATTGGCGTAGACAATTTAAACAACTACTACGATGTAAGATTAAAAGAATACAGAAAAAAAGACCTTGAAAAGTATGAGAATTTTAAATTTTATCCAGTCGATATTGAAAATCTTCAAGCTTTAGAGATTCTTTTTAATGATTATAAATTTGATGTAGTGATTAACTTAGCAGCAAGGGCTGGCGTAAGATACAGTATGATAAACCCTTATGTTTATATAACAACAAACGCAAATGGTACATTAAATTTACTTAATTTGACGAAAAAATACGGTGTTAAAAAGTTTGTCCTTGCTTCTACATCTTCGTTGTATGCCGGACAGCCAATGCCATTTAAAGAAGACCTGCCTGTAAATACACCAATTTCTCCTTATGCTGCATCAAAAAAAGCTGCAGAAGTGATGGCTTATACTTATCACTATCTTTATGGGATTGATGTATCAGTTGTAAGATATTTTACAGTTTACGGTCCAGCTGGCAGACCTGACATGAGTATTTTTAGATTTATAAAATGGATCGATGAAGGAAAACCAATCATTTTATATGGCGATGGTTCTCAATCAAGAGATTTTACATACGTTGACGATATTGCCAGTGGCACTATTTTAGCAACCAAAGAGCTTGGTTATGAGATTATAAATCTTGGTGGTGGTAAAAATCCTATAAGCTTAAAAAGGGTTATTGAAACCATTGAAGCACATCTTGGTAAAAAGGCTGTTATTGATTATAGACCTTTTCATAAAGCAGATTTAAAAGAAACTTGGGCTGATATCGCGAAAGCTAAAAATCTTCTTGGTTGGGAGCCAAAGGTAAGCTTTGAAGAAGGTATTAAAAAGACTGTTGATTGGTATTTAGAAAATAGAGATTGGCTTAAAGATGTAGAAGTTGGAAATGAGTAAAGTAAGGAAATTTTTTTAATCTTTAGTTATTCATAAACGAACTTTTTCAAATTTACCCTTAACAAGTTTATATTTATATGATTGATCATTGGGTATTTTACTATTTATTTTACTGCCAATATTTATTTTACTGCCTATGTTTATAAAATAGCTTGCGTTTTCAATCTCAGGAGTGTTTTTTGTAAAATCAAATTCTGCAAGAAGCTTAAACTCTCCTTCAAATTTAATTTCTGGTGAAAATTCAAGAAACTGTTTTATATTCTTATTGTCATCTAAAATTAGACATCCATCATTGTTAATGTTCCGATTCTTAAGTTCATCATTATTCTCTGATTTAATCTCTGATGAAGATATTAATTGAAGCTCTCCAAAGTTATATTTTACATCTACACTTATATAGATATTTTCCAAATCCTTTTTAAGGAAATTAAACAGATCTTTAATTACCTGCTACAATATTTTTAAAAAAATATCAAACTTTCAATAGGAGGAAGAGTTATGAAAAGAATTGCTGTCTTAGGTGTGGGTTCTATCTTTTTGTTTGCAGGTAGTTCAAAAGCTGGATTTTTAATTGATTTTGAAGCATCTGTTGGCGCAATCCAACAAAAACCAAGCGGCTATGTTTCTTATAAGCCAACTTCAGACAATGACAAAATTGATGTTAAAAATGATGCTCATATTGGAGATAAAACAAAGCCATGGGCAAAGTTTAAATTTGAACATCCAATCCCTATAATACCTAATATCAAATTAGCATATATGCCAATGAAGTTTGATGGAAGCGGAGTATTGACAAGAAATATAAAATGGGGTAATTATGAGTACAATGCAGACTATAACTTATCAGTAAAGCTTGATAGAGTTGATACTACTTTATACTACTACTTGCCGTTTATAAACACAGCTACAGCCGGAAAGTTAGATGTTGAGCTTGGATTAAATGTAAGAACAATTATGTTTGATGGTAAATTAAACGGTACAAACACTACGGGTCAAAAAGTTTCAGAGAGTAAATCTATAACATTGCCTATACCAATGGGTCATCTTGCAGCTGAGATAAAGCCAATTAATCAAGTCTCCTTGTTAGGAGAGTTTAACTATATTAGCTACAATAAAAATACATATTATGACTATACAGTAGGTTTAAGATTAAATTCGCATGAACTAATATCAACTCCATTAAAGCCTTTTATAGAAGTTGGTTATAGATACGAAAAATTAAAGTTAGATGAAAAAGATGTAAAAACTGATTTAAAAATAAAAGGTGGATACGCGTTAGTCGGCGTAAGATTTTAAAATGATTGATAGATTAACAGAATTTCTAAACAGTAAAGCAGGTTATTTAAGTCTGTTTTGGATTTTCAGCCTGCTTGTTGTTTTTTTATGCATAACAGCTATCAAAAAATCAAATCAAATTTATAATGAATATGAAAAACTTAAAGAGATAAAGTTTTTAACAAATAACATTCAAAAACGAACCATTGAAAGCAGCAGCAAAGTATAAGAAATTTTTTAGTTGGAATGGGTCTAAACGTTGAAGGCATTAACGTTAACAGTGATACCTTTGAGATAACAATGAATAACGTAAGCATCAAAAAGCTGGCTGAAATAATCTGTAAGCTTGAAGAAAAATTAATGTGTCGGGTGAGAAATTCAATAAAAGTATGAGATTCTCCGCCGGCTGCAGAATGACGTATAAGGTTATCCTTCCTCTAATGCTTATCATTCAATCTTTTTGCTGTCATCCTGAGGACGTAAGTCCGAAGGATCTCCTTTTTAAATTTTATAAAAACTGCTAATTTCTCACCCCAAGGTATCATTAGCTTAGTGTATAATTAATTAAAAAAAAGTAATAAAACGCATGCAAAAAAAATATACTGTTCTATGATTTTGTATTATTGGACAAAGCAAGAGAGAATAGTTACTATTAAAAACGATGATTCAGCATATGCAAGATATTTATCTTTTATGTTTGCTGTTGATATAACCAGAGAAAATTTAATTTTTGGAACAGGCTATAATTATTTAGCCTCTTATATGTTATCGATGGGCATGCTTTCTTCTGTTGACTCTTTCATTTTGACAATAATCTGTAATTTTGGAGTTTATTTATCAATAATTATATTTTTCATTCTATTGATATTATTGATAAACTTGTATATAAAAGTTAGAACTTTTAGCGATGTTTATTTATTATCTTTTATTAGATATTTTTATGTTTATTTGATAATTATTATCTTTTTTTCTAGTAATTTCAATAATATTTTATTATACTTTTTTTGGATAACTCCCGTCTTATTTATACTGTTTTACCTTTCATTACTTAGCAAAAATAAAAATTTACAAATAAGGAATACATGCGTTCATTAACAATAGACTTTAGAATGCACAATGCATCAGGTATTGGTACTTATATAAAAAATATAATTCCTTACTTAATAGACAGGTTTGATGTCACTTTACTTGGAAATGTAGAAGAAATAAAAAAATACAATTGGTCGGATAAAATTCATATAATAGAGACTGATTCAAAAATTTATTCTATTAGAGAACAGCTAGAATTACCTTTAAAAATACCAAAATGCGACATTTTCTGGAGTCCGCACTTTAATATTCCTATTTTACCTATTAAAGCTAAAAAAAGAATAGTAACGATACACGATGTTTTTCATTTAGCTTTTTATAATTATTTAAACTTTAAGCAGAAGATATATTCAAAATTTGTTATAAATCAGGCAGTTGATAGAAGTAATTTAATAATAACTGTTTCAAATTTTTCGGCTAATGAAATTAGAAAATATACAAATACATCAAAAAAGATAGAAATAGTATATAATGCCGTTAATTTAGATAGATTCAAACCTATAGAAGAAGATAAAGAAGCATTAAAGAAAATAAAAGAAAAATACAATCTGCCAAATGAATTTATACTATTTGTCGGCAATGTTAAACCTCACAAAAATCTTAAAAGACTTCTTTTAACTTTAAAAAACCTGGGAACAAATCTTGTTATAGTTGGAAAGAAAGAAGGATTTATAACAGGAGATGAAGGCATTTCAAATTTAATAAAAGAAAACAATATTGAAAATAAAATTTTTTTCACCGGTTATATTCAGGATGAAGACTTGCCTGCTATTTACAACTTAGCGACACTGTTTATATTCCCTTCTCTTTATGAAGGCTTTGGAATACCGCCACTTGAAGCTCAAGCTTGTGGATGTCCTGTTATATGTTCAAACGCTGCAAGTCTTCCTGAAGTCTACGGAGATAGTGTATTATACTGTAACCCATACGATCCAAATGATATAAAAGAAAAGATAGAAATTCTCGTAAATGATGAAGGTTTAAGAGAAGAGCTTAGATTGAAAGGGTTTGAAAATGTAAAAAGATTTAGCTGGAAAAAATCGGCAAAAAAGATAATAGAAATAATCGAGAGGTTAGAGTGACAATTAAAAAAGCATTGGTTCATGATTGGTTTGTAGTATATGGTGGTGCAGAAAAATGCGTAGAAAGTTTTACTAACATATACGAAGATTTTGACATATACAGCTTAGTTGATTATTTAGATGATAAAGACAGAGAGAGAATCTTAAAAGGCAAAAAAGCAAATACAAGTTTTATTCAGAGATTACCTTTCTCTAAAAGTAAATATAGACAATACTTACCTTTATTCCCCATAGCTATAGAACAGTTTGACCTTAAAGAGTATGATTTAATTTTATCAAGCTCTCATGCAGTTGCAAAAGCTGTCCTTACACATCCAAACCAATTACATATTAGTTATGTCCATACACCAATGAGATATGCTTGGGATTTATATCATCAATACCTAAAAGAAAGTGGACTTGACAAAGGTATAAAAGGTATATTAGCTAAATATTTTCTTCATAAAATTAGACAGTGGGATATAACTACTATAAACAGAGTAGATCATTATATAGTCAATTCATATTATGTTGCAAAAAGAATTAAAAAGTTATATGGAAAAGATGCAGTTGTAATATATCCGCCAGTAGATGTTGACAAATTTACTATAAATGAAAATAAAGAAGATTTTTATCTGGCAGTTTCTCGAATGGTTCCTTATAAAAAGATAGATTTGATTGTTGAAGCATTTAAATACATAGACAAAAAATTAATCGTTGTTGGTGATGGTCCTGATATGGAAAAAGTAAAAGCAAAGGCTGGTAAAAATGTTGAAATTTTAGGTTACCAGCCGGATGAAGTAGTAATTAATCTAATGCAAAAGGCAAAAGCTTTTATATTTGCAGCAGAAGAAGATTTTGGAATAGTTCCGGTAGAAGCCCAGGCTTGCGGTACTCCTGTTATATGTTACGGAGTGGGTGCAGTTCGTGAAACGGTTATAGACAACAAAACAGGTATTTATTTTATGAGGCAAGATGTTCAAAATTTAGTAGATGCTATAAATAAATTTGAAAAAATGCAAGATAGTTTCGATCCAAAAATAATAAGAGAAAATGCTTTAAAATTTTCAAGATACAGATTTGAAGAAGAAATAAGAAAATTTATAGAAGAGAAATATCATGAATTTAAAAATAAGAGGTAACTACTCAATAAGCCCCCTCTCTCTTTAAAACAACCTTGATAGTTTTTATTAAGATAACTATATCAAGCCATAAATTCCAATTTTTCACATACCAAACATCTAATTCAACTCTTTCATCATAAGAAGTATCACTTCTTCCACTAATCTGCCATAAGCCGGTAATACCGGGCAAAACTTCATAATAATAGATTGCGTAATCTTTATAATATTTATCAATTTCTTCTTTAGTCACCGGTCTTGGACCAACTAAGGACATTTCACCTTTTAAAACATTAAATATTTGAGGCAGTTCATCTAAAGATGTTTTTCTTAAGAATTTTCCAACCTTTGTTACTCTTGGATCATTTTTTAATTTTCTAAAAGTCTCATACTCCTGTCTTAGCTCAGGATTTTTTTCTAAGAGCTCCTTTAATAACTCATCCGCATTTGTATACATTGACCTAAATTTTATTACCTTAAATTTTTTACCATTTTTTCCTACCCTTTCTTGAGTATAAAAAATAGGACCTCTACTGTCCAGTTTTATTAATACTCCAATAATTAATACGGTGGGCAACAAGATAGGTAGCATTAAAATTGATAAAGTTAAATCAAAAAATCTTTTTATGGCTTGATTTACATTTGATTCTAAATGGTTTTCAATTTTAAGTAAAAACATCTTTTCATTGAATAAATTATAAATTTCACTATTTAACAAGCCTATATCATTTAAAGCTGGGACAATAAATACATTTTTTGTATGTCTATGAATTTTGTTAATCAAGTCGTTAAGATTGTTTGAATCTAAAGAGGGCATTACAATGATTGCTGTATCTATTTTATTAAGAGGTTCAATATTAGAAATTTTTCCAAGAATTGGATATTTCTTATTGTTTATTTCAATACATCCTTCTTTACTATCATCTAAAAAACCCTTAATCTCGAAATCAAGATGTGGGTCTTCTATTATACTTTTTGCTACACTTTTTCCTGTTTCACCAGCACCTATGATTAAGATAGGATTTCTGTAAAAGCTAAACAAGATTTTTTTACCAAGATGTCTAAATAAAGGAAAAAATATTAATGAGTAGAAATATAAGAAGATTATCGTTAACCTTGAGACCAAATGGGCTTGTTTCGTAAGAGACAGTATAAAGAATATAAAAACAGTAGAAAAACTAATAGCTTTTATAATTTGTTTAATCTCATCCCAAAATGGATAGTTTTTTGTATATAATTTTTCATACCACAGGAAAAATAAAAAAATAATTGGTATCCACAAAAAACTTAGAAGATAACTAAAAGTATAATTGTAATCAATATCTTTTAGAATGCTGACGGATAAAAACTTTCTTGTTAAAAATGCTAAATACAAAGATAGATAATATGCGGATAAATCAAACACAAGTAAAAGGATTAATTTTAAAATTTTTTTCATTCAAAAACTTCTCCAAACCGCAACATTAATAAGTAATTTTTCGTTATTTTCTATTTTCAAAAAGATTATTTTATCATAATGATATTTGTAATTATAAATGAATATATACGTCGAGTGAGAAATTCAATAAAAGTATGAGATTTTTTGCCGGCTGCAGAATGACAAATAAGGTTTATCCTTCCTTTAACACTTATCAATTAACCTTTTCCTGTCATCCTGAGGCTGTAAGTCGAAGGATTTCCTCTTTTAAAAATAAGAAAAAATGAGATACTTCGCTTTGCTCAGTATGACGATGTGGATTTTTGTAAACAATCTTCCTACTTTTCTTACTGTAAATTTGAAATAAAAACGTCAGCCTAATAATCTTTCAAATAATCCCTTTACATCTTCTTGTTTACCAAGCTGGTTAGCTAAACCTGTAAGATTATGGATTATATATTCATTCAACGGATTTAATGTTGCTGCTTTATAGAAAAATTGATATGCTTTTTCTAAATTATTTGCATAATACTCCAAAACGCCAAGGAGAATATTATACAAAGGTGCCTTGATAAACAGAAGCAATCTCGTTTATCAGATTGAATATTTCTTACACATTTTCTTCATCAATAGATTGTTCTATCATTTCTATCAATCTTTGTATTTGACCTATATTCTCTTGTAAATTTTCAACTTCTTCTTGAGAAAATCCTTGTTCTTCCAAAACTAATTTTTTAGCCTCATCAAAAAGACCCATATTAAAATAAATTTGAACCAATTTTGACAATCTAATTTTATTATTAAAGCTTAATGCAGCTTTTCTGTAAAATTCTGATGCATTGTACAAATCATAATAGTCAGATAAAACCTCTCCTACAGACATATATACAGTTGCTAAAGCAAGGTTTTCATTCTTATTCCATCCAAGCTTTGGGAAAAATCCTTGTAAAGTATATTTTTTCCTACTCTTCAAATCTAACTAATGTTACTCCAAGACCACCTTCGTGATATGGTGCATCTTCGTATTTTAGCTTAAAAGGAAGTTTGTCTAAGTATTCTCTCACTGCATTTCTTAAAACGCCTGCCCCATAGCCATGGATTATTTTAAAGGTAGCATAACCTTCAAGAATTACTTTATCAACATACTTTTCTAACTCTTTTATAGCCTCTTCTTTTGTCTTGCCAATTAGATTGATAGATGGAGTTATATCTGTTTTTGATTTGGTTATTTTAAAGGTTGCCTTTTCTTCTTTTTGGGGTCTTTTTTCAAGTTGACTTAAAGGTAGCCATATTTTTATCCCGCCGAAGTTTACATTAGCTTTATCTTCTCTGATGGCAATAACCGTTCCTTCCTGAGTTTTTCCTTTTATTCTTACAACATCACCTTCTTTGATCTCTTCTGTCTTAGCTTCCTCTTCTGTTTTTATCTTAATTTCTTTCTTTTCTTTGACAAATTTTTCTAACGGTGCTCCTGTTTGTCTTTCTTTTACTTCTTTTAAAACTTCATAGCCTTCTTGTCTTATTTTTTCAACGAAATCTTGAATTTCTTTTAAACTTTCTCTCCATTTCTCTTTTTTGTCTTTTTCAAGTTGTTTTACTAAGTTTTCGTATTTTGCTTTTTCTAATTCTAACTGATGTTTTAACTGGCTTATCTCTTTAACTTTTTCTTCATATTCTGATATTAATGCTGAAAATTTAGATGCTAATTCTTCAAAGTTTAATAGGTCCTTAGATATTAAAGATTTAGCTTTTTCTATGATTTCTTCTTGTAAATTTAGCTTTTGGGCTATGTAAAACGCCATACTTTCACCTACTGCATTGTAATAAATTTTATAAGTTGGGGTTAAGGTTTCTTTGTCAAATCCGACTGCTGCTATTTTAAAGTAATCGTTGTTTAATACGTAAGCTTTTATTTTCTTTAAGTGTGTAGTAGCTATTACTCTTATGTTTTTTTCTTTTACATAGTCTAAAATTGCTATACCAATGACTGATGCAAAATCTGGGTCTGTTCCTGGTATAAGCTCGTCAAACAGTAAAAGAGAGTTTTTATCTGCTAAATCTAACATCTCTTTTATGTTTTTAATGTGTGCTGAGTATGTAGATAGATTCTCTTCTATACTTTGATAGTCTCCAATATCTATAAAAATTCTGTTAAAGATTGGAATTTTACTTCCTTCATCAACAGGTATGGCTATGGCTGATTGAAAAATTAAAGATAAAAGTCCTGCTGTTTTTAATGCTACTGTTTTTCCCCCTGTATTTGGTCCTGTAATTACCAATCCTCTCTTTTCGTCAAGTAAAATATCTATCGGAATAAATGGCTTTTCTTTAAGTAAAAAGATAGGATGTTTTGCATTGTAAAGCTGATATGATTCTCCTATCTGTGGAAATCTGCAGTTAAAAGCTTTTGAAAATTTAGCTTTTGTGTAAAGAATGTCAAATTCAATCAAAGCATCAAAAGAGTTTGAGATAAAGTTAATTTTTGTTCTAATTATGTCTGTTAAGAATTTCAGTATTTTTCTAATTTCTAAGTTTTCTTGGAGTTTTAAATCTGTGAGTTTGTTGTTTAGCGGCACTACTTCAAATGGTTCTACATAAACCGTATTTCCTGAAGAAGACCTGTCTTGAACGATGCCCTTTATTCTATGGGAAAAGTTATACTTTACAGGAATGACAAATCTATCTCTTCTTAAGGTGATAAGCTTTTCTTGAATTGCGTCTTGGTAGTTTGGATTGTTCAAGATTTTTTCAAGCTGATTATTTATAAGCTTTTCAACTTCTTTAATCTCTTTTCTAATCCTTGCTAAATCTTTACTTGCACTATCTTTTACAGCAAAGTCTGAGTCTATGCTGTCTGTGATAAACTTTTCAAGCTCTCTAAGTGGAGTAAGATTTTGAAACAGCTTTTTAAGATGGTTTAGAGTATGGTTTGATAAAAAAGATTTTACATTCTTGACTACTCGTAAAATTTCTCCGAGCTCAAAAATCTCTTTAGGAGACAAAATACTATCTTCAACCTTTGCAAGGTTTATTGCTTGGGTAATGTTAGGAAATTCTGAAAGTGGGAAATATCCTTCTTTTAAAAAGATGGATTCAAACTCAGATGCTTTTACTATTTCTCTCTCTAAAAACTCTCTATTTGTGATAGGTTTTAGATTATTTATCTTATTTTTCGTTATCTCGTTATGGGTATAGTTTGAAAGCAGGTTTAAAAACTTTCTATACTCTAAACTTTCTAAATCTCTTTCTCTCATTCTCTCATCTTGTTATAAAGTGTTTTTAGGTATACCAATACTTTTGGAAGCTCTTCATAAACTTCGTCTGTCATATACTCGCTGTATATGTGGACCATGCTATTACGTAAATCTACTATTTTTAGCCAATAATCGTCGTAATCAATCAATCCTTGGGTAAATGCTTCTCTTGTACAACCTTTTGGAGATTTGCAAATAATGCCGTATTTTTCTTGTAAATAAGTCTTTAAAGTCTTCCATGCTATATCAAAAGCTATCTCAAATCTTTTTACTGCCGAGTCTCTGTTTATTTCTGATTTTTCTAAACTTAGAACTTCTTCTAATTTTAATAAAATTTTTTCTAAATCTATTGTAAGTTTTTCTAACTTCATGGGTATAAATACTCTACAAATTGCTTTGCTACTTTTTTAAAATCATCATCAACTTCGTTAAAATCAACGAAATCTATTTTATATAAAGTTGGCAGATTTTCAAGCTTTTCTTGAATTTCAAGTTTTACGTGAGATGGAATTTTTGGTCCCTCTACTGCTAAATCTATGTCCGACCTTTCATCTGAATTTCCTTTTACTCTTGAACCAAAGAAAAAAACTTTATACTTACTTAAATCTAAATATTTGCTTAAAATTTTCAAAATATCTTCTTTTAACTTTTCTTCCGAGTAATGCTCTAATTTCATTTATTTCTCAAGCTTTTTCAAAATCTCTGGAAGTTTTGGAAGGATTGCAATAACTCTTTTCCATTTTTTCCATTCTACCGCACTTATTGAACTTCCGTATATGCCGTTTGGTGGTAAATTGCTACCTACACCGGATTTTGCAGTCACTATAACATTATCTCCAATTGTAATATGGTCTGCAACGCCTACCTGACCGGCAAGAATTACATTATTCCCAATCTTGGAACTTCCGGCAATTCCAACCTGCGAGACTAAAATCGTATTTTGACCTACTTTACAGTTATGACCTATCATCACAAGATTGTCTATTTTTGTGCCTTTCTTTATGACTGTTTCATCCAACATAGCCCTATCTATTGTAGTACTTGCCCCAATCTCTACATCATCTTCAATGATGACTTTTCCTATATGTTTTATCTTTTTATGTTTTCCATCCTCTTGATAGTATCCAAAACCATCTCCGGCAATTACGCTGTTTGCATGAATTATCACGTTGTTTCCGATAATTGTATCTTTATAAATTACAACGTTTGGGTATAAAATACAGTTGTCCCCTATCTGGGTATTTTCTCCAATATAACAGAAAGGATGTATTATACAATTCTTTCCAATTTTAACATTGTCTTTTATGACTACATACTCATGTATTTGACTGCTTTTCCCAATCTCAACATTTTTACCAACAACAGCTAAATCAGAGATAAAACCTTCTTTTTTCTCATCCGGATAGAAAATCTCAATAAGCTTATAAAATGCTATATCCGGTTTATCAACAACTATCTGTGGAATGTTTAACTCTGGCATGAAAGAACCAACAATAACAGCACCGGCTTTTATTTTATCTAAATCTTTTTTGTTCTTTAAAAATGTAATATCATCCTCTGTTGCAGTTTCAACGCTTTTTAGGTTTTTAATCTCTTTGTCTTGTGTAAAGTTTTCAAGCTTTCCATTTAAAAGCCTTGCTATTTCTGAGATTTTCATGATTTGTCTTGCTCCTTAAAAATGTGTGGATATTTTCAACAGTTATTACTTTTTCAACAACTCTTCTAAACTATTAGCCAAAAAGACTTTTGTAAATAGTTTATCTAATTCTTTTAAGTCGTTAATGTCTGAAATTAATTTTTCCAATTCCTCAGGAACTCTTCCAAATTTAAGTTGAATTGACTTTAATATAGCTTTTTTTGACCCTCTATCATTCCTTGTTGCAAACCTTCCATTTTCCATTTTTCTGTTAATGTCATCATCTCTTTTTCACCTCCCAAGATCTCCTTTAATACATTTTCAACTTCTTGTGGGTTGTTTACAACTCTTCATCAGCTACTTTTGAAAGGTCTATTAAGTGATAGTTAAGTTTGTTTGTAAATCTTTCTATAATTTCTGAGTCAGTTTTTGGTAGTGTAGTTGGTATATTCCATTTTCTTTTACCATGATACAAGACAATGTTAATTATTGGTGGATATTCTTCATACTCTCCCGTTTCTTCCCATAATACGCCATTGTAGTATAAAAGCTGGCTTGGTAGGTTTTTATCTATGTAAGATTTGTGTTCAAAAATGATTCTTAAAAAACTTTTTTCGTTTTCTATTTTGCATTCATACAAAAGGTCAAAAAGTGATTTTCCAATTTTCTGTGAGTATTTTTCACTGTTTAATAATCTTATACTTTCAAAGTCTATCTTTTGAGATAACTCTGGATAGAATATATCAAGCAGGCTTTTAACTCTTTTTGGCTCAGAAAATATCTGTTTAAAAAATTGGTCGTGAGGTTGTAAGTCATTCATAGCTAATTAGTTTACTTATTATATTCTTTAAGCACTTCGTCTGTAATGTCTAATTTTTTATCTGCATAGAGTACACCGCTGATTAAACCACCGTAAAGAATTAAATCAAGATTTTTATCTTTTGCTATTTTTTGCGCTATTGCTTTTATGTCGCTTACCATTTTCTTTTCTGCTTCTGCTTTCATTTTTGCAAGCTCTTCATTTGCCTGGATTTCAAGATTTTGAAGCTGTCTTGCTGTTTCTCTAAGCTCCTTCATCTTATCTTCCTTAGCTTTTTGGTTTAAAGCTGAAGAGTTTAGCTGACTTTGTAAAGATGCAATTTTGTTTTGTAGTTCTTTTGCTTTATTTTGATAGTATTTTAATTTTGCATCTAACCCTGCTTTATACTTTCTTCCTTTTGCAGATTGATTCATTACTTTTTCCATATCAACATAGGCAACATTTGTTGCATTTGAGTATCCAAAAGCTACAAACAATAAAGTTAAAACTGCTAAAAATTTTTTAATCATATCTCCTCCTTATTAAAAGAATGTTCCTAAAATAAATCCAAATCTTGAGCTACTTATACCTGATGGTGGATTTAAAACTTTACCATAATAAAGTTCTATTGGTGCAAATGGGGTAATGATTTTTAAACCCGCTCCTGTTGAGTAATACATATTAGAAAATGGATTGCCTTTATCGTAACCTTTACCTTGGTCTAAAAATACATATCCCCATAAAAATCTTTCTACAATTGGATGTGCTAATTGGTAGTTTAAAATAATTTCTCTTTTTGCTCCGGCTGGGTCTTTGTTTTCATCCAATGGACCAGCTCTACCCCATTCAAAACCTCTAATTGTAAAGTCTCCACCTGCGAAGAAAAGCTGGTCAAGTGGTATAGTTTTAGATATCTTTTCCACAAATCCAAATGTACCTTTGACAGAGAATAAAAAGTCTGTGTAGAAAATCTCATCTGGAATAATTTTTGAAGCACTAAAAACTGCTTTATAAAAATCTCTTGTTCCAGTACCTGCAGAAAGCGTCAAAGTTATATCACTTCCTCTTGTTGGAAGAATAGGATTGTCTATCGAGTTTCTGTTTATAAACCAGTAGGTTGAGTATAAATCATACTCTCCGGCTTGTTTTTTAATGTATGTTGATGCAGTATCTAAAACATCTTTGTACTCGCCTTTTTCTAAGGTTAGACCAACGCCTGTCCTCCAAAATTCTTTAAATTCGTAAGATAAGGTAGGAGAAAAACCTTTTTTTGTAGAAATAAACGTTGTATAGTTTACATAAGAATCATATAAGTTTAGTCCAAGGTCCAGCGGTTTATAAAATGCCCATCTATGCAGATAGCTTAGAGAGTTATTTCTGTACTTTGAGCCAATTGTTAACGATAGTCCTAAAGTATCACCAGTACCTAAGAAATTTCCTTTTCTAATTGATGCAAAGAATGATAGGCTTGTTTGTTGGCTGTATCCTGCACCTATAGACATCTGACCTGTAAATCTTTCATTCACTTTTGTCTCTAAATCCATCTCATTGTCAGACTTTACCTGTGGGTCAAAATCAATTATATTGTAATAGCCAAGTCTGTACAATCTTGCTTGAGACCTTAAAAGTTTATCTTTTTTAAATACATCTCCGGGTGCCAATCTAAGCTCTCTTCTGATCGTAGAGTCTCTTGATTCATAGTCACCGGAGATTTTAATTTTATCAACATAATAAATATTTCCTTTGTTTATATTAAAAACTATATCAACTTGCTTTTTCTCTTTATCTACAATTTTATTTACTTCAACGTTAGCAAATATATAGCCAAGGTCGTTATAATTATCTAAAATATGCTTCTTGATAAACTCAACTTTCTCAGAATTGTAATACTCACCGGGTTTAATGCTCTTTCTATCCGGTAGGTCTAACAGCTCCTTGCTTGTGAATAAGTCATTGTTTTCAACCTTAACAGACCCTACTTTATATCTTTCTCTTTCATCTATCTTTATTGTGATGATGTATTTTTTCCCGTCTACTAATGCAATTTCAGGCTCTGATACTTGTACACCTAAAAACCCTTTATTAATATATAAGTCTTTTATTCTGTCTATATCCTCATAAAGAGTCTCTTTTATTAAAGGTGGGTGTAATTTAAGTTTTAATATACTTCTTTCGGATGTTTCCATGACAGAAAGAATTTCTTTTGTTTTAACGTTTTTATTCCCTACTATATTTATTTTTTCAACGTAAGCCTTAGCTCCTTCTTTTATTTTAAAAACTAAAGTACTTCCCTTGTAGTAGTAAGATACTTTTGGACTGTAATAACCCTTTTTTTCATAAAGTTTTTCAATCTTTTTTATCATCTGCCCTATTTCATCGTTAGATAAAACTCTACCAAGGCCTTTTTTTATTGATGAAAGCTTTTCTTGTAGCTCAGGTCCCAAAGTTGAAAACGGTAAAGGTTTACCAGATTCCAATTTTTCTGTTAAATCAAGACCAATCTCTTTGATCAAATCATCTTTTGAAACTGCTTTATTTCCTTCAAAATCAATTCTTTGAACAACAGGTAATTCTGTGAAAACAAAGGTTATATCTATTCCATTTTCCGTATATCTTGTATATGTTTCAACGTTTTGAAAGTATCCAAGCTTATAAAGGTCTCTTATTGTGCTTTCTATTTTGTCCCGTGTGACTATAGCACCCTTTCCAAATGGAATTAAAGGCTTAATTATATCTTCATTGAAAAACTTTAGACCTTTAATTTCTATTTTTTCTATTTTATAAACCTTAGATACTTCTTCTAAGGAAGGTGTTTTGATTTGTGGAGTTATTGTTTCTTGCTCTACTGCGTTTGAGAGGTAAGATAACGAGAATAAGGCGGCGGCTGAAAGCACCGCCACTTTTTTTATGCTGTTTGAAGTTCTTTTTTCTTTTCGGATTTTTTCTTCTGTTTTACACGATTTAAAACTACTTTGCCATCTTTCATACCAACTTCTACTACTGAGCCAGGGCGTAATTTTCCTGCTAAAATCTCCTCTGCCAATAAATCTTCCACTTGTGATTGTAAAGCTCTTTTGATACTTCTTGCTCCATACTCTGGTTTGAATTCCTTCTCTATTAAGTACTCTACAAACTCTTGAGAGAGTTTTACTTCTATTTCCCATTCTTTTAACCTTTCGTTTATCTCTTTAATTTGCTTATCTATTATACCTTGAATTACAGATTTGTCTAATGGTTTAAATACTATGATTTCGTCAAGTCTGTTTATGAACTCTGGGTTAAATGCTTTCTTAACTTGTTCTAAAACATTTTTCTTTAAGTCTTTATAATCCAATAGTGAAGATTTTGTTTCAAAACCCATTTTACCACTTTCCAAAATCATTCTTGCACCAAGGTTAGATGTCATAATAATGATAGTGTTGCTAAAATCAACCACCCTGCCAAGAGAATCTGTTAACCTTCCATCGTCAAATATCTGTAGGAATATATTAAAGACATCTGGATGGGCTTTTTCTATCTCATCAAAAAGAATTACAGAGTATGGTTTTCTTCTTACCGATTCAGTAAGCTGACCTCCTTCTTCATAACCTACGTACCCCGGAGGTGCACCGATAAGTCTTGATGCTGTATGTTTTTCCATATATTCACTCATGTCAAATCTTATTAAAGCATCTTCTCTGCCAAACAAATATTCAGCTAAAGCTTTTGCTGTTTCTGTTTTTCCAACACCTGTTGGTCCTAAGAATAAGAATACTCCAATAGGTCTATGTCTACCTTTTAAGCCAACGCTGTTTCTTCGTATAGCTTTTGCTATAGCTGTAATTGCTTCATCTTGTCCAACAACTCTCTTATGTAATTCTTCTTCTATATGTAAAAGTTTTTCTTTATCAGTTTCTGTTAGTCTTGCAACTGGAATACCTGTCCATCTTGCTATAACTTCCGCAATATCTCTAACAGTCACTTTAGGTTTGGTTTCTTTTTGTTCTTCTCTCCATTTAAGTTTAAGTGTCTCAAACTTAGCTCTTAATTTAACCTCTTCATCTCTTAGCTTTGATGCTTTATCAAAATCTTCTTCTTTTATAGCTTTTGTCTTTTCGTCTTCTATCTTTTTTATTTCTTCTTCCAGTTGTTTGAGGTCTTGTGGCAGTTCAAGCTCTCTTAATCTTACCAACGCTCCTGCTTCATCCAATAAGTCTATAGCTTTGTCTGGCAAGTATCTGTCAGGTATGTATTTAACAGAATACTCAACAGCTTTTTCTATTGCTTCTTTTGTGTATTCAACGTTGTGAAATTCTTCAAACTTATGCTTTAAACCTTCTAGTATCAATATTGTATTTTCTGGAGTTGGTGGGTCTACAATGACCGGCTGGAATCTTCTTTCTAATGCTCCGTCTTTTTCTATGTACTTTCTGTATTCATCCAAAGTTGTAGCACCTATTACTTGAACCTCACCTCTTGCCAACGCTGGTTTTAGCATGTTGGAAGCATCAAGGGAACCTTCAGCTGAACCTGCTCCAACCATTGTGTGAAGCTCATCTATAAATATTATTATATTAGGTGTTTTTTCTAACTCTTTTAAAATTGTTTTTAGTCTTTCTTCAAACTGTCCTCTGTATTTTGTACCTGCTACTAAGGATGCTAAATCTAAAGCTACTATTCTTTTGTTCCACAGTATTTCCGGTGCTTTTTTGCTTACTATCCTTTGTGCCAATCCTTCTACGATTGCGGTTTTTCCAACTCCTGGTTCACCTATCAAAACAGGATTGTTTTTTCTTCTTCTTGAAAGTATTTGAATAACCCTCTCTATTTCTCTATCTCTACCAATTACCGGATCAAGTTTTCCTTCTTTTGCAAGTGCAGTAAGGTCTCTTCCGTATCTATCTAAGTTTGGTGTTGGTATTTGTTTTACCTGCTCTTGTGGCGGTATTTCACCTAAAACTGATAATATTTCTCTTCTCACCGAATACTCATCAATTCCAGAGCCTCTTAACACTCTTCCACCAAGCCCGGACTTTTCTCTAACAATTCCAATTAACAAATGTTCAGGACCAACAAACGGATGATGCAAAATTCTTGCTTCTTCTACTGCATACTCTAATATTCTTTTAGCATCTGGAGAAAATAGTATCTCTCCTGTATGTGTACCTCTTGGAATTTGTGAAAGTAAAGTTTTCTTTACTTTTTCTGGAGAAAGACCAAATTTAGATAATACTAAAACTACGATATCATCTTCATCAATCAAACCTAAGAGAAGATGTTCACTTCCTAAGTAGTTATTTTTGTATTTTAACGCATGCTCCCTTGCTGTTAGTATTACTTTTCTTGCCTTTTCTGTAAATTTTTCAAACATCACTTTTTACCTCGTTTTTATTTATGCCTTTTAAATTTATGCAAATTTATATTTTTTCAATTCTTTCAATCATACCATCTTTTATATGGTAAATATAGTCACAACATTTTGCTATTTCAACATCATGGGTTGCGATGATAACAGTCATATCAAGATTCTTATTTAGCTCTTTGATTAACATTATAACATTCTTAGCATTTTGAGAATCAAGATTGCCTGTTGGCTCATCTGCTATCAAAACTTTTGGATTGTTGACTATAGCCCTTGCGATAGCTACTCTCTGCTGTTCTCCACCTGAAAGCTGAGAAGGTTTATGATTTATTCTATCTTTTAGATTTAGTTTTGTCAGTATGTCTACCGCTTTACTTTCAGCATTTTTAACTCCTGCTAGATAAGCTGGCAAAGAGACATTTTCTAAAGCAGTAAACTCCGGAAGTAAATAATGAAACTGAAAAACAAAACCAATGTTTTTATTTCTAAATTCTGCAAGCTGTTTATCTTTTAGATTTGTAATATCTACATCGTCGATCTCAACTTTTCCCTCTGTTGGATAATCTATACTACCAAGTATATGCAGCAGCGTACTTTTTCCTGACCCTGATGGTCCCATTACTGCAACCATTAAACCTTTTTCTATGTTTAGAGAAATACCTCTTAAAGCTAAAACCCTATCGCCGTTTGTTTGATAAATCTTTTTAATATTTTCTGCCTTAATCATATCTTAAAACCTCAGCAGGCACTTCCTTAGATGCAGAAATAGCCGGAAATAAAGAAGATAAAAAGCATATAAACATAGAAGATAAAGCAATTATAAAGACTTCTAAAATTGAAATCTTCATTGGAAGATAATTTATTAAATAAACCTCAGGATTTAGTTTTACTAAATGGAATGTATCACCTATGTATACTACAGATAAGCCGATAATAAGACCCAAAGTTGTTCCAATAAATCCTATTATCAAGCCTTGTGAAATAAATATCTTTTTTATAAAATTGCTGTCTGCTCCGATGGTTTTTAAGATCGCAATCTCTTTTCTTTTTTCTCTGCTTTTTGTTGCTATTAAGCTTGAAATATTAAAAGATGCAACAACTACAATTAAAGCTATCACAAGGAACATTGCAAACTTTTCAAGCTGCAGAGCTTGGAATAAGCTTTTATTCATATCAGTCCATGACCTAACAATGTAAGGAAAATCTAATCTTTTTTCTAACTTTTCTTTTACTAAGCTTGGATTAAATGGGTCTTTAATTTTCAGTTGAATACCTGTTATTGCACCGTTTAAATCAAAAAAGCTTTGAGCATTTTCTAAACTCATACATACGAATGTTGAGTCATACTCATAAATACCAAATTCAACGATTCCTGCTACTTTAAACTCTTTAAGCTTTGGCAGAAAGCCAAGAGGCGTTTTTCTTCCAACCGGAGACATGATATTTATACTATCTCCAACCCAAACGTTCAAAGCAAGAGCAACATCTTTACCAAGAATAATTTTATCATCTGTTAAATCGTACCTACCGGAAATTATTTTTTTATCAAGAGTCATAAAATTCTTATCTTTTTCCGGAATTACGCCTCTTACGTATACAGGAATTAGATTGGAAGATTTTCCGGCTATAGCTTGAGAATAAACAAAAGGCTCATAATCAATAACACCTTCAACATCTTTTATTTTTTGTACTACTTCTTGATACTCTTGGAATTTACTGTCGGCTTTTACTATTATAGTATGTGGTGCAGTCTCAAGAAGTTTAGACTTTACTCCATACATAAAACCACCCATCACAGCCATAGTTATGATTAAAGCAGCAACTCCAAGAGCTATTCCGACGATAGAAATAATAGACATAAAAGACAAAAGTTTAGATTTTGTAGAAAATAAATATCTAAGTGCTATCTTCAGATAAAGCGGCATACAGCTCCTTAGTGTTAAAATATTTTTATATCGAAAAATTATAGCATAGGAGAAAGTCATGATTATAGGTACTCCTTTATCTTCAAATGCTACAAAAATTTTACTTCTTGGAAGCGGTGAGCTTGGAAAAGAGTTTGTCATTGAAGCCATGAGGCTTGGTATAGAAGTTATAGCTGTAGATAGTTATCAAAACGCACCAGCTCAACAAATAGCCCATAGATACTATGTTATTGATATGAAAAATGGTGATTTGATAAAAGATATAGCGTACAGAGAAAAACCGAATTTTATCGTTCCAGAGATTGAAGCGATAGATACAAATGCTTTGGTAGAGTTGGAGAAAGAAGGATTTAATATAGTTCCTTGTGCTAATGCAGTAAAACATACAATGAACAGAATAAGCATAAGAAGGCTTGCTGCTGAAAAAGTAGGCTTAAAAACTTCTAAATACGCTTTTGCATCAGATATAGAAACATACAGACAAAAAGTAAAAGATATTGGACTGCCATGTGTAGTTAAACCTGTCATGAGTTCGTCAGGAAAAGGACAATCAATCGTCAGAAGCTTAGATGAGATTGACAGAGCATGGCATTATGCACAAGAAAATGCAAGAGGAAAAAGTGACGAAGTAATCATTGAAGAATTTATCAATTTTGATTATGAAATAACTCTTTTAACTGTCAGGACAAAAAATCAAGGAACATTATTCTGTGATCCAATAGGACATATACAAGTTGATGGAGATTACTGGGAAAGTTGGCAACCACATCCAATGAGCCAAACAGCTTTAAACAAAGCAAAAGAGATTGCAAAAAAGATAACAGATGAGCTTGGTGGTTATGGAATTTTTGGATGCGAGATGTTTGTGAAAGGAGATGAGGTTTGGTTTAACGAAATATCACCAAGACCACACGATACTGGAATGGTGACCATGACAACTCAAAATATGTCAGAGTTTGAGATTCATTTAAGAGCCATACTTGGATTACCGATTGATATAAAACTTCTATCACCAGGAGCTTCTTACTGTTTCCATGCATCTGATTATGGTGTAGCTCCAAAGTATAAAGGACTTGAAGAAGCTTTAAGTATTCCAGGAACTAAAGTTAGAATTTTTGGAAAACCAACCACAAGACCAAAAAGAAGAATGGGCGTTGCTTTAGCGGTAGGAGAAAATATAGAAGAAGCAAGGAAAAAAGCAAAGCTTGCAGCTGAAAGTATGAAAGTAATTTTATAGCGAGGAAACTGTTCTAAAACTTTTATAAGTTGTAGAATGTGTATGCAAAATATATATATTCGCTTGTCTTTCTAAGGACTTTGGTTCAAAGGATCTTCTCTTTCAAAAAGAGAGAAAGGAAGGAGATTCTTCGCTTCGCTAAGAATGACAGAAAAGGGGGTATGAAGGCGAAGATTCTTCACATGGCTTCAGAATGACAAATAAGGTTGTCTTTTTTCTAATGTTTATCAATCAATCTTTTTCTGTCATCCTGAGGACGTAAGTACGAAGGATCTCATTTTTAAATTTTACAAAAGCCGCTAATTTCTGACCCAAGGTATTAATTATATACTAAGCTAATAATTATTCATTGTTAAAAATCTATTCTTTTGATAAAATCATAGAAATCTCGTGCATTATATCCTTTATCTGCAAGTACTTTAAAAATTCTTTTACCTTCTTCTTCTAAATTTCTAAATGCATTTTCTACTAATTCTTTTGCTTTTCATGTACGTTTTCCTGAGTAATTTGTATATCAATAACTTGTTTACTTGTTGATACATGTATTTTCAACCACTTTTTATTTCTTTTAATTTTATGTCTTATAATGTATAGTTCTAAAGTTTGGAATTTTTAACTTTGCACATAAGGATTTAAAGAGAATGGTAAAGTGTTTTCACCTAAAAATATATCCTCATCAATTATTATCTCTCCGCGCTTTACAAGTTGTTTATTATATTCTTTCCAGTCTCTTTTCATAAAAATCTCACCAATTTTTAGGTTTTTAGGTATAATTTTATTTGGACAATCTCAGAATACTGTATAAAGAAGTGTTTTTTAGTTTCATCTAAACCCTGTAGCGACTTTTTACCTTTCTTTAAAATATGCTATAATACCTTTCAAACTCAAAAATCAAAGATTTTTAAAGATTTCTCCGGAGCCTTTGTTTGGATACTAAAAAAATAGATTATAATCTCATATTGATAGGCTTATTTTCTTTTTTTCTATTTTCTTTAAACATTGGCGGGGTATCAATCTTTAGTCTTGATGAAGCAAAAAACGCATCCTGTGCAAGAGAGATGTTAGAATCTAAAAACTTCATCGTTCCAACATTCAACTACGAACTCAGAACAGACAAACCACCACTACATTACTACTTTATGATGCTTTCTTATCTTATCTTTGGAGTTAGTGAATTTTCAGCAAGATTTTTCTCATCAGTCTTTGGAAGTTTAACGGTAATGATTACATATTCTTTTGCAAAAAAAATATTTAGCACAAAAACAGCCATTTTATCAGCCATTGTTCTGATTTCATCACTGCATTTTGTTTTTCAATTTCATATGGCAGTTCCAGACCCGTGTTTGATATTTTTCATAAACTTGGCATTTTTTAGCTTTTATCTTTTTTATAAATTCAAAGAAGAAAAATATCTTTGGATTTTCTACGTAGCCCTTGGCTTTGGAATGTTAGCAAAAGGAATAGTTGCGTTGGTTTTACCATTTTTTACAATTTTTGCGTTTTTATTTTCAGCAGAAAAAAGCATATCAGCCATTAAAAGCTTGAAACTTCATAAAGGTTTAATTTTAACAGCTTTAATATCTCTTCCTTGGTATGTGTTAGTTAGCATAGAAACAAACTTTCAATGGACAAAAGAATTTTTCTTGAAGCACAACATTAGCAGATTCACAGACTCAATGGAAGGACACGGAGGAATATTTCTGATTACAATCCTTTTTGTTCTTATCGGAATGCTTCCATTTAGCACTTTTACTTACCAATCAGTTAAAGAGACTCTAAAAAATAGATTAAATCCAGATTATCTTTACTTAGGTCTGATATTATTAATATACACAGGATTTTTTAGCATTTCTAAAACAAAACTGCCAAACTACACAGTGCCCGTATATCCAGCCTTTGCAATACTTCTATCTCTTACACTTTTAAAGATTAGAAACTATCTATTTTCTTTAATCTTTTATCTTATCTTTACAGCATCACTGCCTTTTGTTTTATACATAACACTAAAGAATGACAAAAATCTATATCTACTTGCAAATTATAGTTTTTACTTTCTTATTTTGGCAGCTGGCGGATTGTTTGCTTTAATCTACTTTAAAGATATTAAAAAGGTCGTTCTTTCTCTTTTTACTTCAAGCGTTGCAATGAGCATTACACTTTACACAGTTATTTTGCCAGAGATTGACAAATACTCATCAGTTAGAATTATACTAAATTACATAGAAAAAGACAGACCTGTAGGCTACTATAAACGGTACAATCCAGCCTTTTCTTTTTACTTAAAGAAGAAGATAATTCCTTTAAACTCTAAACAAGATGTTGAAAATTTTATTAAATCAGGCAGAGTTTACATCCTAACAAGAGATGAGTATTTAGAAGAGTTGAAAGATATTAAAGATTTAAAAGTTATCATTCAAAAAAAAGATTTGTTTGAAAATTCAGTATCGGTTTTAATTTCAAATTGAAGGTGGATTTATGGAAAGGATAAATCAAATTGGAGAATTTGGACTGATAGAGAGATTAAACCGGATACTGCCAATATATGATAAAGATGTATTAGTTGGTTATGGCGATGATTGTGCATGTGTAAACATAAATGGTAAGTTGTTTTTGTTTACTGTTGATATACAAGTTGAAAACTCACATTTTTTAAAAGATAAAATCAAACCAGAAGATTTAGGTTGGAAGCTTGCAACGTCAAATGTTAGTGATGTGGTTGCTTGTGGTGGTTTACCAAGATGGGCTTTATTATCCTTGGCACTACCAAAGGATTTAGAATACAGCTTTATTGAAAAAGTTTATCTTGGAATCAAAGAAGCTCAGGATTACTACGGTTTTTATACAATCGGCGGTAATTGTTCATCTTCAAATCAAATCATGATAGACATGACAATGGTAGGAGAGGCTGAAAAATTTATCTCAAGGTCTACGGCTAAACCAGATCAAAAAATTTATCTATCTGGCAACCTTGGATGCAGTAAAGCAGGCTTAGAACTTATTCTAATGGATAAAAAAGAGTATGAAGACTTTGAAATTGCTTTAATCAACAAACATTACAGACCAAAAGCAAGGATAGACTTGATAGAAAAAATCAAACAAGCTTCAGCATGTATAGATATTAGCGATGGCTTGACTTCGGATTTAATTCATATCTCTAAAAAAAGTAATGTAAAAATCATCATTGAAAAAGAAAAATTAAAAATAGATGAAAACTTAAAAAAGTTTTGCTTAAAGTATGGAAAAGACCCATTGGATTATATCCTAACAAGTGGTGAAGAATATGAAGTAGCTTTAATTTCTGAAAAAGATTTAGACTTAATGGAAATTGGCTATACAGAAGAAGGCTTTGGAGTATTTCTAAAAGAAGGCGACAAAATAGTGGAATTGAATAAAAAAAGCTTTGATCATTTTAAAAAGTGAGAAGTAAGGAGTAGGGAAAAGATTATTTGCCGGCTGTAGAATGACAAATGAGGGCATATCAGATACTTTCAATCAATCTTTGACTATCAAGGCTTCAGAATCTCATTTTAAATTTCATAAAAATCCTTAATTTCTTACCCCAAGGCATTCTTTATAGATTTCTTAAATATCTCTATTTAAATTTTAAATTTGATTTTGCCTTGCCGCTTGTATAGAATTAAGCATTGTCAAGAACTATGGAATAAACAAGTAATATAGGAGGTTTTTAATGAACTATATTCCGGGAATACTGATTACTGCTATTTTATCAGTAATAGCAATGTTTATATCTAACTTAGAAATTGTGAAATCTACCGTTAATTTTAGTCCATTGATTGTTGCGATTATTATTGGCTTAATTGTAGGTAGTTCAATTAAAATTCCGGAAGTTTTAAAACCGGGAATTAACTTTTCTTTAAAGAAAATTTTAAGAATTGCTATTATCTTCTTAGGATTTAGACTAACGTTTCAAAACGTTATAGATGTTGGTCTTGAAGGAATTATAATCGATGTAATCATGCTTATAACGACGTTTTTACTTGGAGTTTATGTATCTAAAAAAGTTTTTGGACTTGATGAGCAAACGAGCTATATGATTGCGTCCGGTTCTTCAATATGTGGTGCATCTGCAGTATTAGCAACCGCTCCAATAGTAAAGGGATAAATGCATCAAGCAGCTATGGCAGTAGCTACTGTTACGATTTTTGGTACGATTTCTATGTTTTTATATCCTGCTGTTTATAAAGCTGGTTTATTGTTAGGAATGGATGATGCTTTATATGGTATTTATGCTGGTGCAACAGTTCATGAAGTGGCTCAGGCTGTTGCTGCAGGCTTTGCTGTATCTGATGTTGCAGCAAACACAGCAACAATTTCAAAACTAACAAGAGTAATAATGCTTGCTCCACTACTTATAGTTTTAAGCTTTTTCTTTGCAAAAAAACATGCTACGCATGGAGTAAATTTAAGAGAAATCCCAATTCCTTGGTTTGTATTTGGTTTTATTGCAATGATTGGAGTAAATTCAATGTCAGTATTGGATAAAACTTATGTTAATATAATTAACCAAGTAGATACGTTTTTATTAACTATGTCTATGGCAGCACTTGGAATTGAGACAAATATTGAAAAAATGAAAAAAGCTGGCATGAAGCCAATCTATGCAGCATCAGTTCTATTTTTATACCTATTTTTTAGCGGATACATAGTTACAAAAGTTATTCATGCAGTATTTAACGGAGGGTAATTTTATGTTTAAAAAAATTGTAGTTGCTTATGACGGGTCTGAAAATTCTTCGAAGGTATTAGATAGAGCCATAGAGTTAGCTAAATGCAATAATGCTGAGTTGCACGTAGTAGGCGTTGTAAGAATGTTCGAATTTGCTACTATAGATTATGTTTCTCCTGAAGAGATTGAAGAGTATGAAAAACAAGAGATTTCTAAGGAAGAAAAATATTTGAAAGAAGCTATCCAAAAAGTAAGTCAAGCAGGACTAAATGGAACTTACAAAGTTATGGAAGGAGACCCGGCGGAAGAGATAATGACTTATGCTGATGAAGTAGGAAGTGATTTAATAGTAGTTGGAAGAAGAGGTGTTGGCGGGTTTAAAAGATTACTGATAGGAAGCACATCTTCAAACATAGTTAAGTATGCTAATCGATCGGTTTTAGTTGTTAAGTGAATAGGTGAATGTTTTAAAATTCCTGTAAGTTGTATAAATATATATATGTAAAATGAATTTATGCTTTGGGTGAGAAATTAGGATTTTTATAGAATTTAAAAAGAGATCCTTCGGCCTTACGGCCTCAGGATGACAGGAAAAGGTTGATTGATAAACATTAGAAAAAGGACAACCTTTTTTGTCATTCTGAGCGAAGCGAAGAATCTCCTACTTTTATTGAATTTCTCACCCGACGTATATATATATGTAAAATGAATTTATTTTATCCGTCATCCTCCTGAGGACTTATTTCGTAGTATCTTCTCTTTTATTGTTATTTGAAAAGAAAAAGGGTAAAAAAAGAGAGATTCTTCGCCGGCTTCAGAATGACGATGTTGGTTTTTTGAAACAGTCTCTAAAAACTCTTGAAATTATTTTAAATTTAAATATATTATTATCAATTGAATATGGGGGCGATACGGGTTCGACGGCAAACGGCGAGCAAAGGGAAGCATGCCGTAGAAGGTCACTACGTAAAAAACCAAAACAAAACAATTCCCGAACGCGAAATCGCTCTCGCTGCTTAATTAACGCAGCGACGTCCTACCTGGCTTGCCCGTAGGCTGGGATAGGGCGTAAGACATACGGGATAGAACCTTTCCAACCTCCCCTGAGGGAAGGCTCGAAACCTAACGGGGATAGCTTTAAGCTCCTCTGCCTGTGGAGGAGCTTAGGGTGAAACCTTAATCACAGACTAAGCATGTAGAAGCCTTTTGGGCTTGGCCTTTGCCGGACGGGGGTTCGATTCCCCCCGCCTCCACTAACTACTGGTTTTTCTAATCTCTTTTTTTGGACTTCAATATTCGTCCCTCATTCTGAGGATTTAGTCTGAATGACCTCTGTTTTATTCTATTTGAAAAAAGAGGAATAAAAAGGAGATTCTTCGCCGACTGAAGAATGACATGTAGATTTTTGCAAGCAATTTCATTTGAAAGGGTTAATTTGAGTTAAGATTTGATTTCTTTAAAATAATCCCGATTGGTCTTGGGTTATTTAAAGGATTTTTTAAGGCAATTACTCAAAATAATCCACCCATACTATAATAATAAGTAGTATAGGAGGTAAAACATGAATTTAGTAGAATTACTACATATAGCATTATCAGAAGAAAAAGTAGAGGAATTTTTAAGAGAAAAAAAGTATACTTAAAACATTTGATAGCTGTCCTTTCTGTAATGCTAAAAACATTGGTAAAGTCAGAAGAAACTTCTACATAAAAAAGAATGAAGTGTTAGAAAAGACAGTATCCTTGAAGATTTAAAGCTGCTTTCTCTAAATTCATATTGGCTGTAAAACTATTCATACTTGAAGCTGCTGCTTATAAAGCACATAAAGAACTTGATTTAACTTACAATACTACGCACAAAATTTACACAAAACTTAGACTTGGAGGGAAAAGGAAAGGCAGTAGAGGAAGAGAAGCAAAGAATAAAATTCCTGTGTTTGAAATTCTTGAAAGAAATGGAAAAGTCAAAGTTGAGATAGTAAAGGATATATCTGCTGAAACGCTACTAATAGAAACCATAAAGAAAGTAAAGAAATGGCATAGAAGGATTTTGGAGTTATATAAAGGAGAGGTTATTAAAATTTCATGGTGTAAGTAAGGATAATTTTATCTAATATCTAAAAGAGCTTGAATTTAGGTATAACTTTAGGGATGATATTGATGATAGTTTGTATAAATGTTTAGGTGAAATAAATTGAGGAATCACCAAAAAATTTTTTGGAGCATTAACATTCCTCACTTTATATATTATATATTAAAAACTATAACATAAGAGACTTTAGCTCATCATCTTTTATTAAAGACGAATCGAATCGTTGTCTTTTAAATCTTTGAGATTTAATGATATAGCTCAAATTTTTTTTAGATTCAAGTAAGTTCTCATTTATTATTACGTAGTCATACTCTTTCCAGTGAGGAATTTCTCTTTTTGCTGTTTCTAATCTTTTTTGTATTTCTTCTTCACTTTCTCCTCTTATTCTCATTCTACTTTCAAGCTCTTTTAAAGATGGAGGAAGGATAAATATTGTAATGGCTTCAGAAATAACTGATTTTATCTGCTTCATTCCTTGAACATCTATCACTAAAATTACATCATAACCTTGATTTAAAAGCTCAAACGTCTCTTTTTTTGGTGTGCCGTAATAATTTCCATGAACGATTGCATACTCTAAAAAAGCATTCTCTTTGATCATTAATTCAAAAACTTCTTTAGTAACAAAGACATAATCAACGCCATCTATTTCATTTTTTCTTTTCTTCCTTGTTGTATAAGTAATAACCCTTTTTAACTTTGCATCTTCTTTAAGCAAAAGATTTGTCAAAGTGGTTTTTCCGGCTCCGGCAGGAGACGAGATTATAAAAAGCTCACCTTTTATCATCTAATTCCTACATTCATAATAAGTATTGATGTTAATATATTAGAAATGTCCCAAAATACTGTTGGGTATATTCCAAGTATTAAAACAACTATTGCAAGAAATCCAATAGTAAACTTCTCAGAAACAGTTAAATTAAATTTTCCTTCTATTACAGATTCATACATATACATATAAGCAACAACTCTTAGGTAGTATCCAGCTGATATCACGCTTGTAATAACAAGAACTACCGCAAGCCACCAAACATTTGATGATATTAAAGCCATAAATACACCAAATTTACCCATAAAACCAACTGTTGGCGGAATTCCAAGCATAGAAAACATATAAATTAGCATAAATAACGCCATTATTGGATGTTTTTTTGCAAGTCCTTTAAAGTTATCAATGTCATTAGTCCATCTGCTGTCTTTTTCAAAAGCTGACAAGAATATAAATCCACCAATTGCCATAAACATATACACTAAAGAATAAAATATTAAGGCTGCAAATCCCATTCCATTTGGAGAAGCTAATGCAGCTAAGATATACCCTGTATGTGCAATAGAAGAATATGCAAGCATTCTTTTAACATTTTTCTGTCTTAAAGCGATGATATTTCCAACAATCATTGACGCTGCTGCTAAAATTGCCCATGTATAAGACCATACACTGTTAACAAGTGGAAAAGCTTCCACCATAACTCTTAAAATTAATGCATACGTTGCAACTTTTGAAATACTTGCAAGAAATGCAGTAATTGGTGTTGGTGCAGCTTCGTAAGCGTCGGGCGTCCAGAAATGAAGCGGTACAGCAGATGCTTTTAATGCAAGACCTAAAATTAAAAGTACTAAACCAGCTGTTAAACCTATATCAGCTTTATCCTGAACCTCATTAAATATTCTTGCAAAATCAAAACTTCCGGTTTTCCCATATAAAAGTGCAATTGCATAACTAATTACAGCAGTACCTGCTCCACCAATGATTAAATATTTAAATGCACCTTCCTTAGATTTGTAATCCTTTCTCCAAAGACCAACCAAAATGTATATAGAAACAGACATTAATTCCAAACCAATATAGAAGCTGACAAGATTTGGAGAAGAGACCATTATCATCATTCCAAGTAGTGAAAATAAAATGAGATAATAGTATTCACCGTAAGATGTTTTCTTGCTATCAACATAAGATTGTAGGTTGATGATGATCAAAATAGTTGAAATCAGTAAGAAAAATTTAAATACTAATGAAAAACTGTCTACAATATATAATCCATAAAGAGTGACTGCACCTTCTGTAATGGTCAGCGTAGATAAAGTTGCTAAGGAGAGACCTAATACTGAAGTTATAAGAAGAATGTTCCTATTTTTTGTAAATAATTCTAAAACAAAAACTAATATAGCAGTTGTTAAAACAATTATCTCGGGAAGTAAGACGTTAAAATTTGGAACTCCAAAACCTGACGCGATTTGCTGAACAATAGTCATTATAGTCATTTGATTACCCTCCTACTATCTTGTGTAAAATAAATTGGGTAGTGTTATTAATTAGATTAATCCACCAATTAGGGTATATACCAATTACGAACATAAATATCACGAATGGTAAGAAAGACCAAAGTTCTGCCGTGTTTAAATCTTTTAGCTTTGAGTACTCTATTATTTTTTCTTCAGAAAGCAACTCTTCTTCAAACATTGTTTTCTTGTATAACCATAATGTGTATGCAGCACCTACTACTAAGCTAAGACCGGCTAAAACAGCGGTTAAGATACTAACTTTGAATGTTCCAAGCAGTGATAAAAACTCACCTACAAACCCAGATAATCCTGGTAGTCCTGCCGAAGCCATAGCTGATATCATAAATAACGTTGCAAAAACTGGAACAAATTTTGCCATTCCACCAAGGTCTTTCATTTCATAACTATGAAGTCTTTCATAAATAAATCCTGCTGCCAAGAATAGTGCTCCTGATGTTAAACCGTGAGAAATCATTGTGATTATAGCACCGTTTACACCCTCAGGATTTAATGCAAATGTACCCATTGTTACAAATCCCATGTGAGATACAGAAGAGTATGCAATAAGCCTTTTTATATGTGTTTGAGCTATTGCCATCATTGCAGTATAAATAATAGCTATTACACTTAAAGTAAAGATTACCGGCATAAAATATTTAGATGCTTCGGGGAACCATGGAAGGCTAAATCTTACAAACCCATAAGTACCCATTTTTAGCAAAACTGCTGCAAGTATTACAGAGCCTGCTGTTGGAGCTTGAACGTGTGCAGCCGGAAGCCATGTATGGAATGGCCACATAGGAACTTTGATAGCAAAACCAAGAGCAAGAAGTAAGAAAAAGATTAATTCAAGATTAAAAGGTAAGTCTAATTTTAATAAATCAAAATAGCTTGTAGAAAGTATATTGTTTTCCATGTAGTTGTAAATGTACATTCCAATAACGCCAATAAGAAGAAAAAGAGATCCAAAGAATGTGTATATAAAGAATTTAGTTGCTGCATAAATTCTCTCAGTATAACCCCAAACACCGATGATTAAAAACATCGGAATTAGCATAACTTCCCAAAAAACATAAAAAGCAACAAGGTCAAATGCAGCAAATACGCCAATACAAGCTGCTTCAAGAATTAAAAATGCTATAAAGTACTCTTTTATTCTTTTCTCTATGTTTGTGCTCCATACAAAAGCAGCAACAAAAGATAGAGCTGTTAACCAAACAAGAGTTAAACTTAGAGCATCAACCCCTACTTCGTAGCTTATTCCAAACTGCGGAATCCATGTATACTTTTCATAGAATTGAATTTTATAACCTGTTGGGTTGTATGTTAAAAGCATATAAGAAGATATTATAAAAACTATTATAGACGTTATAATACTAATCGGCTTAGCGAGTTTTTCGTTTGCAAAAAATATTATAAATGAGGCTAAAATTGGAATGATTATACTGATGCTTATTAGTGGAATGTCAGCCCTTACAAACTCTACTGTCATTTTTTACCTCCTCCTACTTCAAAAACAAGAATAGGGATAAAAAGATTGCTACGCCTATTAACATCTGAATTACGTATCCACTAATTCTTCCCATCTGTGTTTTTCTAAATATATCACTTGCAAAAAGTGAAGCTTTTCCAGAACCATCAACAATTCCGTCAATGATAATTTTATCACCAATAAACCACAGTACCTTAGAAAGTTTATAGTATCCATACACAAAGATTGCATAGTAAATTTTATCAAAGAACCATCTGTTGTAGAAAAGAATGTATAAAGGTTTAAACATATCTCCAACTTTAACCGGGTCAATTTTTCTAATTTGATAGATTGTATATGCAGTAAATATGCCGGCTAAAGCAGTTGCCAACAATAGTATTCCTAATAAAGATGTTAAAGAGTGTCCTAAAAATTCAAAAGCATTTGCCTCTATATGGACATGGTGAGACCTGCTCAATCCTTCATTAACTAATGCTTTTACCTCTGGAGATAAGAAAGACATATGTGCAGGGTCTAATGATGGTTTTAGGAAGTTTATAAAGAATTCTCTAAAGAAACCAAGAATAACTGTTGCAGTTGCTAACACGATCAATGGAATTGTCATATTTGGCGGTGATTCATGAACATGCTCTCTAATATGATGGTCTAATCTATCTCCGTCAAAGAAAGTAAGGAAGAACAATCTAAATATGTAGAATGCAGTCAAGAAAGCTCCAAGCCACAAGAACGTAAACGCAAAAGTGTTAATTTCGTAAGCACCTTCAATGATAGGGTCTTTACTGAAAAATCCCACAAATGGAGGTATACCTGCCAATGCAAGAGAACCAATTAAAAATGTTCCCATTGTGATAGGCATTAATCTTCCAATTTGACCCATTTTTTGAACGTCTAATAAGTGGTGAAGAGCTATTAAAACGCTACCTGAACCTAAGAAAAGTAATGCTTTGAATACTGCGTGAGACGTAAGATGGAACATACCTTCGCTGAATAATCCTAAGCCTTCAGCAGCAAACATATAACCAAGCTGTGATAATGTTGAGTATGCAATAATTCTTTTAATATCGTTTTGAACAAGCCCCATAGTAGCTGCAAGGAATGCAGACATCGTACCTATGAATAAGACTGTATCTAATGCAATTTCTGAAGATGCAAAGACCGGCATTAGTCTTGCAACCATGTAAACACCGGCTGCAACCATTGTAGCAGCGTGAATTAATGCAGAAACTGGAGTTGGACCTTCCATCGCATTTGGAAGCCATATGTGCAATGGAATCTGTGCCGATTTGCCAACAGCACCACCAAATAATAACAAAGCTATAGCAGTTACGATTATATAGTCCACTCCGTGTAATTTATTAAAAATTTGCAGGTAATCTAAGGTTCCGAATGTTGTAAATGCAAGTAATATTCCAAGCAAGAATAGCCAGTCACCAACCCTGTTAACAACAAACGATTCCATAGCAGCGTTCGCCGCAGATTTTTTATAATGCCAAAAACCAATTAATAAGTATGATGCTAAACCAACACCTTCCCATCCAAAGAACAACTGAACTAAATTATCAGAAAGTGTAAGCATAAGCATCATAAATACGAATAATGATAAATATGCAAAGAATCTTGGATAAGATTCATCACCTTTCATATAACCGGTTGCGAATATAAAAATAAAGGTTGATACACATGTAACGACGCAGGTCATTAAAGCCGAAAGTGGGTCCCAAAATATACTAACAGATATTGAGTAGTCGCCGATAGTAAGCCAATTAAAAAGCTTTAAATCATAATACTTTCCAGTTCCGGCAACATCAATAAAACCTTTTACTGATGCTATCGCTGAGATGGCAACTGCTATAACAGCAACGATTCCGGATAATGGTTCTTTTAAAAACTTATAACCAAAAAGTCCTATGATTATAAATGCAACAAGAGGTGAAAACGGTATAATCCATAAGTACTCCATGCTACTACCCCTTTAACTCTGTTAGTTTTTCTACATCAACGTCTTTTTTCATTCTGTAGATTGCCATTATTAAGCCAAGACCTATCGCCGCTTCTGCAGCTGCTATAGTTAAGATAAAAAATACAAATACTTGACCTACCACGTCATGAAGTTTCATATCAAAGGCAACAAATGCTATATTTACTGCGTTTAGCATAAGCTCTGTTGATAGTAGCATCGCAATAATATTTTTCCTAATTATTACACCAATAAAACCAAGAACAATAAGAAGTCCGCTTAAAGCTACGTAGTATTCAAATGGTACCATTACTGCCCTCCTTCTTCATCTTCAACTATATCCTTTCTTCCAAGTAATATAGCACCAATCATCGCAACGAGAAGAATTAAAGAGGCAACTTCAAATGGAAAGAGATATTTTGTAAATAAAAGTGATGCCACAGCTTTTACATTGGATATTTTTGTAAAAATATCAGGAGAGAATATACCTTTATTAGATGCCCATAAACCATAAATAGATACATAGGCAAGCTCTAAGAATAAAATAAATCCAAATGGAAGAGAAAGTAAAGTATACTTTGGGTCTATAGCTTGACCTTTGTACTGTGGTACTGTTGATATTACAAGAACGTAGAAAACAACTATCGCTACCGCGTAGATTAAGATCTGAAGTGCTCCTACAAGCTCTGCTCCAAGATTAAAAAATAGCCCAGAAATTGCTATTAATGTCGAGATTAACGACAGTACAGCGTAAACAATATTTCTAAAAAAAACAACGCCTATGGCTGATACAACTGCTATTGTAGATAAAACCCAAAAAGCCACTGCACTTAACTCCATTTGACTTGCCCCCATAACTTAATTCTTTCTGAGTCATCAATCCATATTCTATCCGGTTCTTTTAATCTTCTTCTATCAAAATCTTTTCCTCTTTCGCTCATATCTTCCATATGAATTACGCAATTTTTTCTTTGATACTGTGCCATTTCGTATATATCTGTCATAATCAAACAGTCTACCGGACATGCATCAACGCACAATCCACAGTATAGACAGTTTAATAAATTCATTTCAAACTTTTTAACTTTTTTCTTTCCGTTTGGAAGTTGTTCTGCTTCTATAACAAACAATGAAGGCATCGGGCATGCTTGCTGACACATATAACAGGCAACACATCTGCTTTCACCTGTTTCAATATCCATAAATTTTTCTAATACGCTAAAAGATGGCGGTTCATTTCCATCTTTTACTCTATGAGCATGTACACCTCTAAATCTTTTTGGAGGAGTTAATTTCTCAAAAGGATATTTAGTTGTAATTGTTTTTTGCAATAAGTTTTTAAAAGTCACTTTTAAACCTTTCATAAAATCAATGAAAAATATTTTTTCCCATATGCTCAAGCTTGGTCTTTCTAGATACTTTACTCTAACCATTTTAGCCCTTGATTAAAATTATCATTGCAGTGATAAAAATATTTAATAATGACAATGGAAGCATTACTTTCCAAGCAATTTCAGTAATTTGGTCTACTCTGTATCTTGGAAGCGTCCAGTGTACCCATAGGAAGAACATAAACATCATAAATACTTTTAAGAAGAACCATACAAATGGTGATATTGGTCCAAAAATTTCAGGACCTTTCCAGCCACCAAAGAATAGAATTACAGCTATGGCACTAAGTACAAAAGTACCTATGTACCATTCTGCCAATGGAAATAGACCAAACTTCATTCCTGAATATTCTGTGTTGTATCCTGATACCAGCTCTGCTTCTGCTTCTTGAACGTCAAACGGCGTTCTTCCTGTCTCCGCCAATATGGCAAAAAGGATAACAATAAACGCAATTGGCTGATACCAGATAAACGCACCAAAAAATCCATCTTGAGCGTATACTATCTCTCTAAGAGAAAAAGAACCAGCTAACATAATTGGTCCAACCATAGCAAATCCAAGGGCAACCTCATAACCTATTAAAACAGCAGCCTTTCTAAGTCCACCTATCATTGGATATTTACTGTTTGAAGCCCAACCAGCAAAGATAACTCCATATATACTTATACTACCAAATGAAAGGGCAAGGATTAATCCAATGTTTAGGTCTGTAATATATGGCTTTATTTCAAATCCAAAGATCTGTATAGGCTCGCCAAATGGAATGACTGCAAGTATCATGATAGCCGGAACGAATGCCATAAGTGAAGCAAGGTAAAATAAAACTTTATCAACATTATTTGGGACTAAATCTTCTTTTGTTAAAACTTTAAGAGCATCTGCTATTGGCTGAAGAAGTCCATGAAATCCTACATGGAGAGGTCCGGGTCTTTGCTGAACATGACCTGCAAACTTTCTTTCAATAAGAGTTAAATACGCTGCTGCTAAAAACATTCCAACAACAAAGACAAGAGATTTAACTGTTAGACCTATTATCGTTCCAAGCATCTCCATATGCAAAACCTCTTCCTTGTATTTTGTTAAATTATATTAACACATTACTACATAAAATTAAACACTGTTTTATTTTAAAAAGTCGAAAATTTATTTAAGATCTTGATAAATAGCTTTTAACCTTGGTTAAAATGTGAAATTGTTTACTTACTTGCTTTTGAGAACTATAAGAGAAGTTATTCTTATACATTATCTTAAATTTATTTTGTAATGTCAAAATATTCCATATAAGTCAGGTGAGAAATTCGTTAAAAGTATGGGATTCTTCGCACAGATCCAGAATGACGAATAAGGTCACCCTTTCTTTAATATTTATCAACAACCTTTGACTGTCATCCTGAGAACTTTAGTCCGAAAGATCTTCTTTTTAAATTCTATAAAAATTTCTGATAACTCATCCAATCTTAAGGGTCTTTTATAAGTTCTATGTTTTATCAAGCTTTTTATACTATTACCTATCTGTTTCACCAACAACCGGGTCTATACTTCCAAGAAGAGCAACTGCGTCAGCTACTGTTCTTCCTTTGATCAGCTCTGGGAAGATTTGAAGATTATAAAATGCGCCCGACCTTATTCTTAATCTGTAAGGTTTGCCTTCACCTTTGCTTACGATATAAAAACCAAGCTCACCTCTTGGATTTTCTCCAGAAACATAAACCTCTCCAACCGGTGCTTTTTCTCCATAAATTCTCAATGTAAAATCTTTAACCATAGACTCTATAGACTGATAAACCTCATTCAACGTTGGAAGTACGTAAGGATTCTCTGTTGCTACATATTTATCATCCTTTAGTTTTTCTAACTTCTCTACACACTGCTGAACTATCCTTAAACTTTGTTTCATCTCTTCCATTCTGATTAAATATCTATCATAAGCATCACCTACTGTTCCAAGAGGAATTTCAAAATCAACATCAGCGTATGCGTCTGTTGGTTGAATATACCTAATATCGTAAGGAACGCCGGCACTTCTTGCCATTACACCAGAAAGTCCATACTGGTAAACATCTTCTTTGCTTACTATCCCTACATCTTTATTCCTTCTTATCCAAATTCTATTTTTAGTTAGAAGGTCTTCATAATCTTTAACTCTTGACGGAAAGTCTTTAATAAAATGCTTGATTACATCTAATGCATCTTCCGGTAGGTCATATCTAACACCACCTATCCTTAAAAAGGAGGAGTTTAGCCTTATGCCTGCTATTCCTTCTATAATATCCATTAATTTTTCTCTTTCTCTAAATGTATATAAAAACATTGTCAAAGCACCAAGGTCAAGAGCGGTTGTACCAAGCCAAAGCAGATGGCTATTAATCCTTTGAAGTTCAGCCAGCATAGTTCTAATCCATTTAGCTTTCTCCGGTGGCTGAACTCCAAGAAGTTTCTCAACTGCATTAACATAAGCTATATTTGAACATAAAGCCGAGATATAGTCCATTCTGTCTGTATATGGGATTATCTGCGTGTATGTAAGGTCTTCCGAAAGTTTTTCAATTCCTCTGTGAAGTTGCCCAAGAATGATATCACATTCTCTTATTGTCTCACCTTCTAAATCAAATAAAAACCAAATTGTCCCGTGAGTTCCGGGATGAAGTGGTCCCCAGTTTAAAACTATTTGATTTTTTTTACTAATTCTTTTTCTCTCTGTTATTTCTAAGTCCTCAAGTGTTGGTATAGCTGTATGGTATGGGTCATAATCATGACTGGGAATATTTTTTCCTTCATTTAAAGACGGTAAATATGTATCTTTAAATCCTTCTTTTGGAAAATCTTTTCTAAGTGGATAGTATGGATAAGTCTCCCATAAAAACATCCTTACTAAATTGTCATGACCATCAAACTTAATGCCAAACATATCATAAACTTCTCGTTCAGCCCATTTGACACCTTTCCAAAGATTTATTAAAGATGGGAGTGTATCATCAGTCCAAGTTTTGACTATGATTCTTTCGTTATACTCTGGAGAGTAAAGAATGTAAACCGCTTGAAATCTTGGGTTGTAATATGGATAATCTACGACTGTAAAGTCGATAAACATCTTAAAGGAAAAGTCCGGGTCTTCTTTTAGAAATTTCAAAAGATTGATTAAATTATCTTTTTCTACTTCTACCCAGACATTATCTTTATAACTTTCAATTTTAACGTTAAAAAAAGAATTTATCTTTTTAGCTTTATCTAAAGTTATCCATGTCAAAATAATTCCCTACTATTTAGAAATAGGCTTTGATTCTTGAGGAACTTTTACAGGAATTTCTATAAGCTCTTTTCCTTCTTTTTTTGCTTTTATCTTTTTCTGAAGTTCTAATATTCCCCAAAGTAAAGCCTGTGGTGTTGGTGGACAGCCTGGAATATAAACATCTACAGGAATTATTCTATCTACCCCTTGTAATGTTGAATATGTAGGGAAAGGACCTCCGGCGGATGCACAACCACCCATAGATATTACCCATTTTGGATCTGGCATTTGCTCATATATAAGTCTAAGCATAGGAGCAACTTTATTTACTACTGTTCCGGCTACGATTAAAACGTCTGATTGTCTTGGAGAACCTCTGAATATGATTCCAAGCCTGTCTGTATCAAATCTTGAAGCTGCCGTGTGCATCATCTCAATAGCACAGCATGCTAAACCAACTGATACAGGCCATAAAGAGCTTCTTCTTCCCCAGCTTAAAACTTCTTCAACTGTTGTTAAAATTATTCCACTATTTGTCATTGCCATTTTAACGCTCCTTTTTTCCAAGCATAGATGTAACCAAGAATCAATATACCTAAGAAGAAAAACATTTCAGTAAGTATAAAACCAGGTGCAACCTGTGCAACTTCTCTAAAAATAGCTGCCCAAGGAAATACAAAAGCTGATTCAAGGTCAAAAAGAACAAGAAGTAATCCAAGAAGATAATATTTTTGGTCTATTGTTGTCCATGTTGTTTTATCGTAAAGAGGAACACCACATTCGTAAGGATAGCCTTCATAAGGTTCTGGTGTTTTTGGTGCAAGAAGTCTGTTTATAACTAATAGAACTACTCCAATTGCGGTAGCCAGTATAAAGAAAATTGTTAGTCCTAAATAACCTGTGGTCATTATCGGCTCTCCTCTATAAAATTTCTTAAATTAAGATAACTCAAAATAAGAAAGTTTGCAAGAGTTTTATAACACAGTTTGAATTTTTTGTGACGAAATATTGTTAAGAAATTGAAAAATTGTTCTTAATTCAATGAAACAGATATTGAAAATTGACTTAAAAGAATAAATATTCTCTTAAGAAGCTTCTTTTCTGTTAATTAAAAGATTATTTGCTTGGCTACGGAATGTTAAAAGTGAAAGATGGACGTTGGGCAATTCATGAACTACCCTTACACAAGAAGTTAAGAGTAAAAGATGAAAGGCAAGAAGTGAAGTTTCTATTTAAATAGTTATCCATCAATCTTCATTTATTCTGAAGACTTTTGTTTTATCAAAATTCCCAATTTCTAATTTTACGTACTGAATAACATTTCTCAGCCTTCATCATCACTCTCTAATGCCATCTTGTATACTTGATTCTTAGGCAAATTATACTCATCAGCTATAATCTTTGCTATCTCTTTTAACTTTAAGTTTTGATTTTTTAACTCTATTACTCTTCTTTTTATTTCATCTTCATCTATAGTAGCTTTCTTTTCTGATGGATAGACAAGAATAACAAATTCACCTTTTATCTTGTCTGGATTTTTTTCAAAAAAATCTAAAATTTCAAAAGGATTACCAATGGTAAACTCTTCATGAATTTTTGTAAGCTCTTTTGCAACAACGATATTAGCCTTTTCATCAAGGTCTTTTATAAGATTGACAGTATCCATAACTCTATTTGGACTTTCATAAAGTATTAAGGTTATATCTAACTCTATATATTTTTTCAAAACCTTTTCTTTATGAGACCTTTTTTGTGGAAGAAATCCTAAGAAAAGAAATTTATCTGATGGCAATCCTGAGGCAGATAGTGCCACAGCTCCTGCAAATGGACCAGGAATTGGCACAACTTTTATATTATTCTCTCTTGCCTTTTTTACAACTCTATAACCAGGGTCTGAAATGCAAGGAGTTCCAGCATCAGAGACCAACACTACATCTTCTTTTTCTAAAATCTTTAGTATCCTTTCTGATGCTTCTTCTTCGTTATGCTCATGATAGCTAATTAAATATTTATCTTTTATGCCATAAAAATTTAGCAGTTTTTTTGTTTGCCTTGTGTCTTCGCAGGCTATGTATTTAACCTTTTTAAGTGTATCTAAGGCTCTAAACGAGATGTCTTGAAGATTTCCGATAGGTGTGGCAACAATGTACAAAACAGCCATTAAGGTAATCTTAACATATTATTTTGAATACTGCCATAACCTACAAAAACATTATTTTTATATACAGCAACCTTGCCATCTGGAAAGTATTTTTTAGAGTTTATGGTATTTACTTTAGAATAAGAAAGCTCTAATCTGTCAATATTTACAAGCTTTGATGTATAAGGTTCAATAACTGTCTTATCGTACAATTTCACTACCCTCTCATTTTCTTTAATGTATAAAGCTATATCATTTAATCTTATTGGCGTGTTGTTTACTATTTTGTAAAAGCCATTTAATACAACTTTATTATTTGATATATCAGCAGTATAAACTACATCCCAGCTAAATCCATTTATTGGATAAATTAAATTTATTCCGACTGAAACAGGTTTATCTGAGTTTAGCTTTATCGTTACTCTTGGTGCTTGAATATCTTGCCACTTTAAAGAAGATGAAAGTCTGTTTGGAAATGTTGGTAAAGTTGTTACTACTACACCGTTTTTTGTATCTAAGGTTATAAAATTATCTTTTACAGATATGACTGTTCCACGTATTAATCTTCCGTCTCCTTCAATAGATATAGTTTTCCCAATAAGATTTTCTAAAAAGTTTTCTTTGGTTGGTTCTAACATGTATCCAGATATTTTTACACTGCTATCTGAAGGCTTTATAATCAAATCATCAGTGCTAACCATTGGTAAAAGCTGAATTGGTCCAATAATCGTCTCGCCTTGTGCTAATAAAAACTGCGAATACTGAATATAAGTAGATAAACCTTTTTTATTTACTATTAAACTGTTTGCAAATGAAAAGCTAAATAAAAATAAAATTATAGCACTGACTTTCTTAAACATTTAAACTCCTTTATTGGTTTTAGTAAAAATATTATATAACAGATACCTTGGGTAAGAAATTATTTATTTTTATAAAATTTAAAAATGAGATCCTTTGGCCTTACGGCCTCAGGACGACAGAGAAAATGAAAGTATGTTAACAATTACCTTATTTGTCATTCTGAACGAAGCAAAGAATCTAATGTTTTTGCTTAATTTCTCACCCGACGTATTTTAGTAAAAATATTATATAACAGATGGAGAGAGACCTATAAAATCTAATAAATCCGACAGCGATACTGACTCTATATCTGAAGATACATCATCAATAACATTGTTTATCATGCTTCTTTTTTCTTCAAGTTTTTGCATTATCTTTTCTTCTACTGTATTTTGAGTTATGAATGTGTAAATATTAACTTTGTTTTTTTGACCTATTCTATGGACTCTATCTTCTGCCTGCCACATTTTTGCCGGATTCCAATGTAAATCAAAAAATATTACATAACTACTTGATGTTAGCGTCAATCCTTCTCCTGCTGCATTAATTGTTCCTATAAAAACTAAACATTTTTCATCTTCTACAAACTTTTTAACGACTAAATTTTTCTCTTCCGGTTTTAAAGAACCATGATAGCTTACTATCTGCTGGGGGTTGTAAAATTGTTTTTAAATTTTTAATTATCTTATCAACACCTTCATTCACAAAGTTTGTAAAAACAACAACTTTTTCTTTTTGGTCAACTAATTCTTTGACTATTTCTTTCAACCTTTCTGCCTTTGGACTGTAGATTGATTCTGGTGGGAAATTACAAATCTGTCTAAGTTTTTGGAGTGAAAGATTAAATTTTGTTTCATCATGTAATTAAAGTTTTTTCATACTTAATTCTTTCGTAGAGATTTAACAGC
>GG748522.1_pt6 | contig 36686 bp, 34 predicted proteins | sample 429578 | NCBI scaffold set GG748486.1
TGACTACATCTCTTGTCTTTTCTCTCGTTGAACCACCCGCTCCATATGTGACAGACACAAAAGTCGGATTTAACGGCTGCAGGTTTGATATTGTTTCAAACAGCGTTTTTTCTGCTTCCTCTGTTTTTGGCGGAAAAAATTCAAATGATATACCAATCTTTGTGTTTTTTAATTTGTCAATTATTTTCATCCTTCACCTCTGGTTAATATTTTTCAAAAATATACAAAATCTATTTTCAACAGATGATAATCTTATATTTTTTTGTGTGATAATAGAAAACTTTCTTGTAATTTTTAGATCGTCAACTTCAATTTTTTTTAAGTGTCCGTCATTGATTAAATCTTCAGCAACAAGTTTAGATGCAAAGGCTAAGTAATCTGAGTTTTGCACAATCTTAGCAATAGCTTTACTACTTGAAACTTCCATAGATGGACTAATTTTTATCTTTAAACTTTGCTCTACTATATTCCTTGTTCCTGACCCAAGCTCTCTGAATATAAATTTATAATTTTTTAGCTCATTTTGTGTTTTTAGATACTCAGAAATAGAATTATTTTTAGATGCAACCAAAATTATCTCATCTTCATAAAATTCAGATATATCAAGTTTGTTTGATATTATGTTATCTTCTACAAGCCCTATATTAAAAATCTTTGACAGCACGCCATCTTCAACTTCCTTAGAATTACCTATGAAAATTTTTATGCTTACTTCTGAATTTTCTGATAAAAATTTTGTAATTATCTTAGGAAGAAGATAATCTCCTATTGTAGAGCTACAGCCAATATAAAGAACGGAAGTTTTTCTTACATTTTTGAGATTTTCTTCCATATTCATGTAATCTTCTATTATTTTGTTTGCAAACTGATAAAGAACTTTTCCTTCTTCTGTAAGTTCAAGCTTTGATTTATGTCTTCTAAACAGAGTCATTCCAAGGTAATTTTCTATCTTTTTGATTTGTAGCGTCACGGTTGGCTGGGATAAAAAAAGCATCTGTGCAGCTTTTGAAAAGCTTTTTAAATCTGCAACTGCTTTAAATATTCTTAATTTGTGATAATCAAGTACTTCCATACTTCTTTGCTATCTCTGTTGCTAAATTTATTGTTTTATCAATTATATAAAATACATCATCTACAGAATCAAGTTTATTATAATCAAACCTTTCTAAGGTCTCTAAGATAATTTTGTGTATATCTGTAAACTTTATCCTTTCTTCTAAAAAGAAGTTGACAGCTATCTCATCTGTTACGGTCAAAACTGCTGGATATACACCGCCTTTTTTACCACACTCAACGGCAAGTTTTAACAACGGAAATTTTTCTGTGTCTGGTTTTAAAAAGTTAAGCGACTTAATCTTTATAAAATCTAAATAATTATCAGATACAAACTTTCTTTCTGGATAAAATAAAGCGTATGATATAGGAATTTTCATATCAGGGTTAGACATGTTAGATATAACAGTTCCATCAACAAATTCAACCATTCCGTGTATTATACTTTCCGGATGGATCAGCACATCTATTTTTTCATAAGGCATTGAAAACAGATAATGGGCTTCTATAACTTCTAACCCTTTGTTCATCAGCGTTGCACTATCTATGGTTATTTTCTTACCCATACTCCATATTGGATGGATTAATGCTTGTTTAACTGTAATATTTTCAAAATCTTTAGCCGGCATATTTACAAAGGGACCGCCGGAAGCTGTTAGAATAATTCTTCTAATTTCTTTTTGATTACTATATTTAAGTATCTGAAAAATAGCAGAATGCTCGCTATCTATTGGAAGAATTTTTTTATACTTATCTTTAAGCAGCTCTCCAAGACAGATAATAGCTTCTTTGTTTGCGGTTGCAAGGGTTTTGTTGTATTTAAGCAGTAGATAAGTAGGAAGAATGCCTTTTATTCCTGCAATTGCGTTTATGAATAAATCCAAGTCAAGACTTACAGCCTGCTTTAATCCATCTTCTCCAATTAAAACCTTTGCATCGTCTATATTTTTTTCTTCTGTATTTTCAACATAAACATAAGATGGTTTAAACTCTTTAATCTGATTTATAAGCTTTTCGGATAACTTAGAAGCTCCAAGAAGCTGAACCTTTATTTGGTCTTTATACTTTCTGATAACATCTAACGCCTGACTTCCAACAGAACCGGTAGAACCAAGTATTCCAACTTTCAACAAAGCTTAAACTTCTCCTAACGCCTTTACTATATAGCCAAAATATTCATTATCATCTTTTACGCCTACAAAATCCACTTTGTCATTGATAACAGTCTTTGGAACTGCTGAAACATTATACTTCATTGCAATCTCCGGAAACGAATAACATTCAAAAATAGAAGTATTTATTAATCTGCTAACAGTTGCAAAGCTAACGGCTTTAATCGTAGCAGGTGGACACCATCCGCAGGAAGTCGTTACAAAAACTTTAATATCTACTGGCTTATCTATCTCCTCTATAAACTCTAAAACTCTTTGAGATATGTGATATTCGTTATTTCCTATAATCTTTAAACTCTCTAAAAACGCCTGAAACTCTCCACCAAGAATATTTCCATAAAATTTTACGCATGTATCTTCACCATTTCTTAAAATCTTTATGGCAGGCTTTAAATCTGAAAACTCTTTATACTCTAAGCTTATTTTTTGATTGCCTTTAAAATGCTCTTCCAATGTTTTTTTAATTTTTTGCGAAATATCTTTTTCATCAAAATCACAAACTAAGGTCAAAATTTCTTTTATATCCATTTTTTATTTTCCTCTTATTATTTATTCTTAAAAAGATAATTAAATATTATAAATTAAAATAATAATAATAAGGGTGTGATTATTGTGGATAAGTGTTAAAAAATTAAATTTATCAATAACTTAACCCTGTGGATATCTTGTGTATAAATCAATCTCTTCTGTGGAAACCTGTGGATAGTTTTTATAGTTTTAAAAATTTTAATAAAAGTTATCCACATATACTCGCAAACAAATTTTTGTTATCCACAAATAACACTATAAAAATTTATTGCTTAACTACATATTGACAGCATTAATTCCACAACTAAAACATATATCTAATCACTACTAAATCACTTTCTAAACACATATAGTTTATATGCTAAATAGCATAATATACACACCTTAATCACATGTTAATCACAAGTTATTAGCAATATATCCACAAGTTTTCCACAGGTAAGTAGGTAAATGCTTATAAATATTGGTTTTTAATCGTAATTAAGAGTATAGGTTATATTTGGATTAACATGTTGGATGAGGAACTTAATTAAAGAGAGGAGATTCTTTGTTGGCTGCAGAATAACAATTTAAGAGCGAAGATTCTTCGCTGCTCAGAAAGACATTTTTGAGGCTGAACTTCTTCACTGTAGCTTCAAAAATGTATTATTATCTTAAACTTTCTTATCCCTCACATCTTCACGTTGGGTTAAGTTACTGCTATAATCCAATTATCGCCAAGGTCTCCTATGATTTCTAAGCTTGGGTCATGGTTTAGCTTTAAATCTTCTAAAATCAAATATAAATCATCTACAAAGTCTGGAGAAGTGATTAGGTCTAAAATACCTTCTTTGCCGTATCTTGTCCTTGGAAGACAGATTCTGTCGTATCCATTCATAATCATAGATATAAAGTTTATCTTTTCCGGATTGCATTTAATTACAAGATTAACACTTTTTGTAGGACAGTTGTTTAGCTTTTCTACAAGCTCATTACTCAGCATCTTTATTTTCCTCTTTCTTTGGATATGCTATCGTACTTAAATATTTTCTTCTTTTTAATCCTTTTTGAAGTCTTTCTCTTAATTTTTCATACTCCTTTAGGATACTTTCAAAATCTTTTAACAATCCTTCACCAAATTCTGTTAATTTTGCTCCGCCTTTTTCTGTTCCACCTTTAAACGTTACAACAATCTTTTGTCCAGACCTTTCTTCCATAGCTTTTATATAAGACATAGCCTTTGTGTAATTAAGTCCAACTTTTTCAGCAGCCTTAGTAATAGAGCCTGTTTCTTTAATAGCTCTAAGTAAAGCTTCTCTTCCCATTCCCATGATTGTCTCGTCATCTTTTTCAATCCAAACTTTATGTTTTATCTCCATACTACACTTACTCTCCAAAATAAAAATTATAAATCCATTCTCCAAAGAATAAATAAATAGTCCCAGCTATAGCAAGAAATGGACCAAAAGGTATTTCTAATTTTGATAAATCATCAGTTTTGTACAACTTCATAAAGAAAACAGACCCAATAAGACCAAGTAAAGAACCAAAAAATATTGTAAATAAAGCTCCAAAATAGCCTACATAACTACCAACGAATGCAAGAAGTTTTATATCACCAAATCCAAGTGCTTCTATGTTTCTAACTTTAAGATAAAATAAAGCTAAAGCGTATAAAAACCCAGCCCCTGTAGCAGCTCCAATCAAAGCGTCAGTAAGCGGATGAAAATCCCTAATTTCATAAGCTTTATAACCGGCGTAAACAAAACCCATAAATAAGCCTGAAAAGTTAATCTCATCAGAAATGATTTTAAATTCTAAATCTATGAAAGATAAGGCAATCATACAAGCAACAAAATAAAACATAAATATAAAATCTACCGTAAAGTCAAATTTTAAGTATGTAAAAACAGCCATTATACCAGTAAAGAATTCTACTAACGGATATCTAATACTTATTTTAGTGGCACAAAATCTACATTTTCCTTTAAGAATTATATAAGAAATAATGGGGATGTTGTCGTACCATTTAATCTGATTTTTACATGCAGGACATGTAGATGGTGGATAAGCAATAGACATATTCCTTGGCAGTCTGTATATAACTACGTTTAGAAAACTTCCAATAGATGTTCCTAAAATAAAAATAGCCAGTAATTTTATAAGCTCAAACTCTTCCATTGTTATCCCTTATTTCTTGAATTAGATGTTGAAATTTTCTCTGCACAAGCTTATTAATCTTACTATTGCAAACACTATTAATGCAAATTAAGTAGTAAGTTTTTCTTAATGATTTTCTCTCCTCAGTAGATACAAGAAAGCTCCTCACAGTTGAAGTAATTGCAGTGTCTACAAAAAGGTTTAACGATATTTGCTCTTCTTTTACTAATTTTATCTTGACTCTTAGTAATGCATACAATGGCCATAAAAGTATTGCAGTACCAAAAAGTTTTAAATCACTTAAACTTATATTTTTCTTAAACATTGCTATTTTTTCAAACAGCTCATAAGCATCATGTATAAACCATATAAAAATGGCAAGAGAAGTAAAGAGTTCCCCTTTCCATAGACAAATATTCCGTGCATAGAAAAATATTTGCCTATAGATACCTAACTTGGCATCAGGCTCTGACAAGGGTTTAGGATGTTATCAAGATAATCCTTAAAGTATGGATTGTCTTTGATAACATCCAAGGGAGGACTCTTACACCCTTTCAGTCTCTCAAGATACCTTTCTGTCAGCATCTTAAGGACTTGCTTTTTTGTCAGATGTAAACTTTCAAGAGAACTTCTCTTGAAAATGTTTTTAGCTCCATTTATTTGTGCGTTTGTTTTATTTCCACATGCTTTACATTCAAACTCTTGAGTATCTTTTCTGTTTCCCTTGTCTACATATCCGCAGCTGCTACACTCTTGACTTGTGTAAGCTGGATTTACTTCTATCACTTCAATACCATATAATTCTTGCAATCTCTCTAACTTCTGCTTTATATATCTCTTTCCAAAGTTTTGTATCATTCTATTCATTTTCTTAGAAAGCTCAGGGCTTCTAAAATCTAATCTCTCTATAATGATTTTTTGGCTTATAAATTTTAATAATAACGTTTATTAACCTATTTATCTCATTTTTTACATAATCTATAAAATTTTTTCTATATTCTCTGTATTTCTTATCATCTCTTGGTCTTATATTTCTCTTTTGTAAACTTGACATTCTTTTTGTTATTTTACTATCGAAAGCTTTTAAAACATCAAGAAAGTTTCTACCAAATAAATCTCCCTTATCTGTTGCAAAAAGCGGATTTAATCCCAAATCAATTGCTATCTCATCAGTAGCAGGTATATATTCTTTCTTTTTCAACTGTTTTATTCTTCTAAATTCTATATTTCCATCATCTTCAACTACTTGACAGTAATTTAAGAACTCTCCTTCCAGCTTTTCTGCATATGTATTTGATACTAACGGTATATAAATTGGTTTTCCCTTTTCTAATGTAGACATTTTTATCCAATAATCAAATTTCTTAGCACCATCTTTTTCTTTTTTACTTATCTCTACTACTTTACCGTCTAAATGCATTGAGATATTGTCAAACCTTGGTCTTCTTTTTTTACCAAGTAGATGCTTAAATATTTTTCTTGCCAATTTCTTATGAAACTCTAAAACTTTAACTTTTCTCTTTTCTTTGCTCTCATATATTTCTATCTCATCTTTATCGTATATAAGCCAGCCTTTGACGTTATTTAGTGCAAGTAGTATCAGTTTATCTTCTTTGCTCAAGCTTGAACTAAACACAATATTAGCAAACTGATATTGAATATTTGCTATATAGCTACTTAAAACATCGTGAGTTTGCCATAAACATACATACTTATAACGCTGCGATAGATAGCCTTTAATGTGTTCTTTGACGTTTATTTTCTTTTTATGAGGAAGCTTACCTGTGCGAAAGAAAATATCCCAGAGAAAATTTGATATATCTTTTGCTGTTTTTCTATATTCTTTGAGAGTATTTTTGACTTTCTCTATTTTACCTTTATTTGCATAATTTACAAACAAATAAGAGCCAAATATTCTATCTTCTGTTTTTTCTTCTGCTTTACTGCTCATTTGCTTTGACTACCATGATAGATTTATGGTAATACTATAAAACAAAAGTATAAGTTTGTCAATGGAAAAATATAAAAGAACATTAAATCAGAAACTAATTCCAAGACTATAACAATTGCTAAAAACAGATGAATTAATCTGTCGAAGTTTTCAAGAAAGTTTATAAATGGAGTATCTATATTAGTTATTTTATCAACTATATTTCTTTTAATCTTTATTATCAGTCTTTTCAAGATTTTCCTCTTTTAAAGCTTCTTCCTCTAACTCTTTTTTTAGCTGACTTCCTTTTTTAATCAAAAAAATAATCTGAAACGTAGTAAAACCTATCAAAACTGCGATAATTCCTTCAAACTTTGCTACCATATAACCAAGTAAAGCAGCTGCTATCACAACAGGTGCCCTGAAAATCATACTTGAAAGTATTTTTGATTTATTAGCTCCATAAGTGTCAATGCTTTTCCACATATGCCAAAAATAAATAAGTCCCGCTATAAAACCAAGAATGAATAATCCGGTGTAAATAATTATTGCCATTAAGACTCCGCTTTTCTATATGTGATAAAATTATTATATCATTAATAATTAGGAGTAAAATTGTGGACAAAAATAAACTTCAAAAATTCAGAAGATTACTTTTAAAGAAAAGATCTCAAATTTTAGAAAGGTACTTGAAAAAAGAAGAAACAGAAAAAGTATTAACAAAATAATCTGCTGAGTCAAGAGATTTGGAAGAGTATGCTAACATTGACATTACTGAAGAAATTTTAGCCCAGTTGTCAGATGTGGAAATAGAGATATTGAAGGCTATAGATGATGCTCTTGAAAGAATACAAAATGAAACTTATGGAATATGTGAAGTTTACGGAAAAGAAATTGAAGAAGAAAGGCTTGAAGCCGTTCCTTGGACAACTCTTTGCATCCAGCACGCAAAGAAACAAGAGTCTTTCCAATCAACGCCAGATTTAAGATATAAAGAGTATTTTGATAATCTATTCACGAGAGAAAAACCAGCATCAGAAGAAGAGGTAGGAGAGTTATGATGGAGTTATGGAAAAAATCTTTAAAAGAACTTTCAGACTTTGTTAAATCAAAAGAAGTTAAACCTTCTGAAATCGTTGAGGCTTTCATAGAAAGAAAAAACCAGGTAGAACCAAAGATTAAAGCCCACGTGACAGCTTTAGATGATTTAGCATTAGAAGAAGCAAAGAAAAGAGATCAAGAATTAACAAAGCTTGAAAACATTCCAGACCTTTTTGGACTGCCAATAGCAATAAAAGACAATATTTCTACAAAGGATATAAAAACAACTTGTTCATCAAAAATGCTTGAAAACTTTGTTCCTGTTTATGATGCAACCGTTATTGAAAGATTGAAATCTCAGGGTTATGTAATCACAGGAAAAACTAACTTAGATGAGTTTGCGATGGGTTCTTCAACTGAAAACTCAGCATTTTTCCCAACGAGAAACCCATGGGATTTAGAAAGAGTTCCGGGTGGCTCATCCGGTGGGTCTGCTGCGGTTGTTGCGTCAGGAATGGCTCCCGCATCTCTCGGGTCTGATACAGGTGGTTCAATCAGACAGCCGGCGGCATTTTGCGGAGTTGTAGGACTTAAACCTACATACGGAAGAGTATCAAGATACGGACTTGTTGCCTTTGCATCATCCTTAGACCAGATTGGACCATTTGGAAGAACGGTTGAAGATGTAGCAATGATAATGAACGTTATTGCTGGAAAAGACCCAAAAGATTCTACATCAAGAAGCATCCCGGTTCCAAACTACTTAGAAAGCTTAAACAAAGATGTGAAAGGTTTAAAAATAGGACTTCCAAAAGAGTTTTACACAGAAGATTTAAATCCACAGATAAAAGAGATAATCTTAAACGCTGTTAAGCAGCTTGAAAAAGAAGGAATGATAGCCCAAGAGATTTCTTTACCATATACAAAGTATGCAATAGAAACTTACTACATCATAGCTCCGTCAGAAGCATCATCCAACTTAGCAAGGTTTGACGGTGTTAGATACGGATACAGAGCAAAAGAATATAAAAATCTTGAAGAGATGTATTCTAAATCAAGAGATGAAGGCTTTGGTGCAGAAGTAAAAAGAAGAATCATGATAGGAACTTATGCGTTATCCTCCGGATATTACGATGCGTATTACTTAAAAGCTCAAAAGGTTAGAACTTTAATCTACCAAGACTATATGAATGCTTTTAAAAAAGTTGATGTAATCATAACTCCAACAACGCCGGACGTAGCGTTTAAGATTGGAGAGAAATCAAACGACCCAATCCAGATGTATTTATCAGATATTTTTACAGTATCAGCAAATATGGCAACTGTTCCGGCATTAAGCATACCATGCGGATTTAAAGATAATCTGCCGGTAGGAATGCAGATAATCGGAAAGCCATTTGATGAAGAGACCATATTACAGGTAGCTTACAGATTTCAATCTCTAAATGAATATCATAAGAGATTTCCAGAAGTTTAGGTGTAGTTTATGTATAAATACTTTATAATTGCAGACTGTTTGAAAATTCTGCTTTTTACAGGAATGTTTTAGGTAGTCTAATACTTTTTTAAGCGAGTTTTTTATTTTTTGATAGGAGAATTCTAAAATTTTTGTAAGTTTATCTTTTTGTCATCCTGAGGCTGTAAGTCCGAAGGATCTCATGTTTTGATTTTTTGATTTGAAAGAAAAAAAGATATTCTTCGCTTACGCTCAGAATGACAACGTTAGAACAATCTTTGTCATCCTGAACGAAGTGAAGGATCTCCTGTTTTAATGCTTTTCGAAAAAAAGATTCTTCACACGGTTGTAGAATGACATTTTTATAATACCATCACACTTTACTTAATATTAATCTCTTCAATGCTGTTAGCCAAGGCAACTTTTGTAAGAATTTTATCTAATTCCTCCAAATCCTTACATTCATAAATAACTTTCTCTAAATTTTCCGCAGCTACTCCAAATTTTAGTTGAATTAGCTTTATCAAAGCCTCTTTCTTACCTTCCATCTTACCTTCCATCTTACCTTCAGCCTTGCCAACCATCCATCCTTCCATTTTCCATTTTTCTGTTAAAGTCATCATCTTTTCTTCACCCCCGGAAATTTCTTTCAAAATCTCTTCCACTTTCTCTAAATCCTTCTTTACTATTACAACATAATCAATTACAAGGAAAATGCAACTTGCATTATTCTCATATAAAAGTTTAAGAATATTTTTAATGATTTCAAGGTCATCAAAAATATGCTTCATCACGAGCAATGCAGATATAGTGCATACATCTTTATAAATGTTTCTTATTAAATCATCATCTTGTATTTCGTTTAAATCTATAAGAATATAGTTTAATTTTTGAACAAAATCTTCAAGCTGTTTATCTTTTAAAACAGGCAAGGTTGTTGGTATGTTCCATTTTCTTTTTCCATGATAAAACACTATGTTTATAATCGGCGGATAACTGTTTGTTTCTTTGGCAGTCTCTTCCCAAATAACTGCGTTATAATACATAAGCTGAGATGGTAAAGTATTGTCTATGTAAGATTTATGCTCAAAAACAAGTCTAATAAAAACATCATCGTTGCCTATTTTACAACTAAAGAGTAAATCAAGCATGAACTTTTGAGATTTTTCAGAAAATTTTTCTGTATTTACAAGCTTTAAAGAAGACGCTTCTATTTTTGAAGCTAATTTTGGAGCAAAAATATTTAAAACCGTTTTGATGCTTAAAGGATTAGAAAATATCTGCTTAAAAAACCAATCATGCGGCTGGATATTTTCCAATCTTTACCCCTTTAAATCTCAAACATTTTTGGATGGTGTTTTATAAACTCTTCTAAGTCTTTTACATTTTCGTAAGATTCTGCTATTTTAAAAATTTCTTCTAATTTTATTCTTAACTCTTGGTCGTCTACAATTTCTTTAAACTTTTCTACTGCTGAGAAGCTTTCAATATTTGATGAAGCTGTATCATCTAAAATATCTTTTTTATTTCGATTTACATCGATTTTAATGTGCAGAAATTCTTTGATAAGGTTTTTAGATTCTAAAATTCTTAAAATATCTTTGTTTGAGATGTTTTCTTGAGTGTTTATATTCAAGCTTAATATTGGCTTTTTGTTTAAATTTAAGCTGTTTAAATCTTTTTCCATATCATCTAAAAATTTATCAATTTCTGAGTAATCTATACTGTAGCTTAAAAACTTTCTTGCGTTTAACGGCACAAACTCTATTTTTTCTATACTTTTACCGCCCACCTCAACTAAATAACAGCCTTTTTCTATATAGCTTTTTTCGTTAAGCTGTGTGTATTCAGTAGAACCAGGATAAACAACGTACCTACCTTCTTCTTTTATTGGTTCTTGCCTTTGATGGTAATGACCAATGCCAACATATTCATACTCAAACGGTATGTCTGATATGGTTTGTAATTCGCTAGAGTTAAAAACCGGTGCAAACTCTAAGTGTAGCATTAATATATTAAAATTGTTTTTATCTGTTGCTTTTTCGTATAAGTCTTCAAGGATGTATTTTAGAATAATGTTTCTTTTAAAATGGATTGGAGAGATGTATTTTAAGCCAAAGATATTAACTCCGTTGTGCTCTACAAAATCAGAGTTAAGAAGTCTTAAACCAAATTCAGATAAGATTTCTAAGGCATTTCTATCTCTTGTTCCACTACCTCTGTCATGGTTGCCCGGAATTACAAACATAGGAATTTTATGGTCTTTTAATTTTTTTATAAGATACAAGCCGTCAAGAATAGACTCATTACTTGGTCTGCTTGAATGGAAAAAATCACCTGTATGGATTATAAAATCAACGTTTTTCTTAATAGCTTTATCTATGGCTTCTTGGAAAACATCAAAATAATCCCTTTCTCTCTCTTTGAGACTGTACTGCTGATACCCAAGGTGGGTATCAGAGATATGTAAAAATCTCATTAAGCCTCTTTACAAGTTATTTCTTTTCCTGTGATCTTTTTCAAGATAAAATCAGATGGACAAAAGCCGGTAATTCCGGCTATTAAAGCCATGATAGCCACAAACCAGATTAAATACTCTCCCCAGTCGTAGTCATTTAATTTAAGCAATAGTCCTGCAATTAATATAATTGACATCATAATTCTTTGTATTCTTAATGGATTCATTTTCTACCTCCTTAGTAGATTTTTTCTAAATCTTCATTTTCCCTTGTTTTCCATCTTTTATGAACCCATAAATATTGGTCTGGATGTTTTCTTACAGCTTCTTCTACTTTTTTAGTGTAAGCTTGAACTATATTATACACTGTTTCTTCGTTGTCCTTTCTTATATTATACTCTAATTTTTCTATTTCACAAAAATATTTACTATGATTTTCATCAAAGTATGTGTATGCAAAAAATATAGGCACGTTATACTTAACTGCAAGCTTAGCCGGAAAGTTTACAGTAGATGCTTTTAGCCCAAAAAAATCAACAAAGTAGCCTCTATGTCTTAATGCGTTTTGGTCTACAAGAAAGGATATTATCTCGCCTTTGTTTAAAGCGCTGATGAATGCTTTTAAAGGTTGGTCATGAAAGATAATTTTAATCCCAGACTCTTGTCTGATTTTTGTTATTAAATCATTTATTTTTTGATTTTTCTGTCTGTATGCTAAGCTTGTCATACCGCCTAAGTATGCTGACAAACCAGCACCGCACATTTCCCAGCTTGATATATGCCCAGATACAACTATAGCACCTTTACCTACGTAGCTTTTTAACTCTTCAAATCCTTTTGTGATGATAAAAATATTTTTGATTTCTCCAGACTTTACATATTGAGGCTGTTTTGGAAATTCTACCAAAACCCTTCCTATGTTAATGAGAGATTTTTTTCTTATCTCTTCCTTCCACTGATAGTCTTTGTCCGGAAATGCAATATCTAAGTTTTTATGTATTACATCTTTTCTGTAATTTAATAAATATAATACTTTTCCTATTTTCTCAGCTAATTTTAACGCTTTTTCTCTTGGCTTTCTTTGAATGTAATTAAAATAAAGTTTAATAAATGCTTCAAGCATGAACTTTTAATTTTTGTAGTTTCTGCATTGCAATGTTATAGATTTTTTTATCTTTATCAAAAGAAAGTTTGTCTAACACCTCTTCTGCTGGTATCCATTCTACTGCTTCTATCTCTTCTTTTTGTGGGTTTAACTCTCCGCCTTTGTACTTCATTAAGTAGTAGTAAACGAATTTGTGAATTGTCTCAGTGCCAGACCTGTACCAGTATTCTACATTTCCTAAGTACTCAATTGGTTCTGCATCAACGCCAGTTTCTTCTCTAACTTCTCTAACTGCCGCCTCTTCTTTTTTCTCTGTTCTTTCAATGTTTCCTTTTGGAAAGCCATATCTGTCTTTGTTTCTAATAAGGAGTACAAAAATCTGTCCGTCTTCTTCTTTAATGACAACTCCGCCTGCTGAAAACTCCCATTTTACACTCATTCGCTACTCCTTTATAAAATTTATTTCAAAATTAAAAATACATCGGGTGAGAAATTTAATAAAAGTATGAGATTCTTCGCACGGCTGCAGAATAACAAATAGGTTTGCCTTTCCTCTGATGCCCATCAATCAACCTTTTCCTGTCATCCTGAGGACGCAAGTCTGAAGGATCTCCTTTATAAAAATCTTCAATTTCTCACCCAGTATAATTTAAAAGAATTAAGAAAATATATATTATAACACTTCCTATAATATCAAGTAAAAAGCCAAATTTTATCATAGTTTTAACATCTACATACTTAGTTGAGTAAATAATTGCGTTTGGTGGTGTGGAGATTGGAAGCATAAATGCAAGACTTGCAGCTATTGCAACAGACATTACAGGATTTATAAGGTTTACATTATAGCTTTCTAATATTGATATTACTATTGGAGTTAGGACTATTGCGGCGGCTGTGTTTGAAGTAATTTCTGTTAAAATAATTGCTAAAATAATTACAACGAACAATAAAGCTAATATCATCTCATGACTAAAAGCATTTTTAACAGTGTCTGCTAATACTTTTCCAAGTCCTGATTTTGTGATTAACTCTCCAAGAGAAATTCCCGATGCAAAAAGTAAGATAGTATCCCAATCAATCTCTTTTAAATCTTCTGCAGACAAAACAGGCTTAAACTCTTTCAAATCTTTTGGAATGATAAACAGTAAAGATGCTGTTAGGACTGCAACCACGCTTTCAGGAAGTTTTTGATTTAAAAGTTTACCGATGTTTTCAAAGCCGAGTAATGTAAAAATCGACGGCAAAATCCATAACAAAACAGTTGGCAGAAATATAAATCCAACGATTTTCTCTTCTTTTTTTATCTTTCCAAGCTGTGCCTTGTTAGATTGAATGATTTCAAGCAGTGCTTCTTTTGAGATACTAAACTCTCTTATGTTAAATCTTATGTATAAAAGCATAAATACGTAGATAGCAAAAGCTACCGGAAGTGCTTTTATAGACCAATCTAAAAAGCTTACTTCTATACCTTTTTCTTTTAAAAATCCAATGCTTACCAAGTTAGTTGGTGAGCCTACGATTGTACCAATTCCTCCGATAGATGCACTGTATGCAATACTGAGTAAGAATAACATAGTAAACTTTTTAAATCCTGGTTTTTTCTGGTCTTTCAGTAGATGAATAACTCCAAGGGCTATAGAAACCATTATAACAGTGGTAGCGGTATTACTTAGCCACATAGAAAGGAAAAAGGTTAGTAAAGAAAATCCAAGTACAAGCCTAAACGGACTTTTTAAAAAGAAGTCTTTTGATAAAAAGTATAATGCAACTCTCTTGTCAAGACCGTACTTATAAATTGCGTTAGCAATCAAAAAACTTCCTATCATTAAAAAGATAACAGGATTTGAAAATCCTTCAAAAGCAGTTTTTACATTACTTGCTCCAAGAATGATGGATAAAACTATTCCAAACAGTCCTATTACTCCAAGGGGTGCAATTTCCGAAATCCAAAGTGCTATGCAGAATAAGAAAATGCCGATGGTTGTTTTTGCTTCATAAGATAGGTTTAAAAACGGGTTAAAGATTGAAAAAACTAAAAGAAATATTGCTACGGCTATATAAATAAGCTTTTTGTTTACTTCATTCTTCATCCTCTACTCTTATGATTACTGGATTTTCTACGCTGTATTGGTTAAACACAATTTCTTTAATAGCAAGTTGTATGTTGTTTTCTGATGCTGTATGGGTTAAAATCACAAGTGGAACTACTTTTTCTTTTGTCTCTTTTTGAAGTTTTAAAACTTTTTCTTTTTGAATAACTGCTGCAATGCTGATGTTGTACTTTGCAAACACTGATGCAATCTTTGCAAGGATGCCTGTAATGTCCGGAACTGTAAATCTTACGTAGTATCTTGTGTAAAAATCTTTTACTTTTGTAAGGGTCAAATCTTTATGCTTCCAATCCATAGATGTGATTTCTAAATCTCTTCCTAAGTTGTTGACAATAGATTTTCCAATACATACAATATCACTGATTACCGCGCTTGCCGTTGGCAGTCCACCTGCTCCTCTTCCATAAAACATAGTTTCGCCAACGTTATTACCTTCTACCATCACAGCATTAAATACTCCGTCAACCTTAGAAAGTGGATGCCAAGATGGTAAGAATGTAGGATTTACTCTTATTTCTACCTCTTCTCCATGAGATTTTGCAATGGCAAGAAGTTTTAAAGTGTATCCAAGCTCCCTTCCAAGCTCTATATCTAATGTATCTATTTTGTCTATTCCTTCTACGTAGACTTGTGAAAAATCAATAAACCCGCCAAAAGATAAAGAAGCAAGGATAGATATTTTATGTGCTGCATCTGTTCCGTTTATGTCAAGGGTTGGGTCTGCTTCCGCATAGCCTTTTTCTTGTGCTTCTTTTAATGCCTGCTCAAAGCTTTTTCCTTCTGTATACATAGATGTAAGTATATAGTTAGTTGTTCCGTTAAGTATTCCGTAGATTTTGCTTATATCATTTGCAACCAATCCTTCTCTCAGTGCTTTTATTATCGGGATTCCGCCGGCAACCGCCGCCTCAAAGCCAACTCTAACGTCATACCTTTGTACAAGGTTAAATATATCTTTACTTTTTTCTGCAAGTAATGCTTTATTTGCAGTTACGATGTTTTTTTTGTTTTTTATTGCTTGTGTGATAAGTTGGTATGGAAACTCTATCCCGCCTGCCACTTCAACGACAATATCTATATCTTTATCGTTTATTATCTCATTAACTGTTTTAGCTTTTTTACTTTCATCTATTGGGTACAATAATTTTCTGTTCCAATTTCTTGTATAAACTTTTTTAACGTTTATATCTAAACCTGATTTTTGAGTTATGATTTCTCTGTCTTTATCCAAGATTTTAACAACGCTACTGCCAACTACACCATATCCAACTATCCCGATATTTATCTTTTTCAACGGCTGACCTCGTGTTTTTTTGGTTTAAAAAATATATTATCATACTTTAAAAATCCATCTGACAATTATTTAATTTCTACTAAGGATGCTTGAAAAAATCCTTGCTGCCATTTTGAAACCGGCGGAGAATCTCTTTTGCTTTTCTTCTTTTAAAACACATTAAAACATGGAATCCTTCAGGCTTACATTCTCAGGACAACAAGAAGCGACCCAATGGTGTCATGCTGAGCGAAGCGAAAAATCTCATATTTTTTCCTTTCAAGTCAAAAGATTAAAAGAAGAGATTCTTCGACTTACGGCTTCAGGATGACACGAAAAGATAAATTTAAGAAATTTTTAAACAGCTTTCATTTATCCTTGACAGGTTAAAATTTTTTTTGTATATTTATATTGGCTTTTTAATTTTTTAACTGTACCTTGGCAATTGAATAGGTTAGCCCACACAAGCTTATTTTACGTGAAAACGTAAGGCGTAAGATGTGAGACGTTAGAAATTTGTTTGTCAGTATCTTAGCTATTTTTATTTTATTGCTTAATGGCTTAGTGAGATGATTTAAAAGTCAGTAAAGCTAAGGTATTGGTAATGTAATTTTATTTTTTGATGTTTGATTTAAACTTGTGTAGTAATAGTTTGAAAGGGATTTTTTGAAGAGTAATTTTAAGTATTTTATGAATTAAACTTTTTGATTTTGGATTTTTTAATTTTTAAGTTTTTCATAGTTTATAATTTTTTATTTTATAATTTTTTCAGATCGGGAAGTTAAGAAGTGATATTTTCCGCCCCCTTCTAAGTTTGTGGTTCTTGAAAATCGGCTTGTGATAGGAAATTGAAGGATAAAATATAATAATATATTTTCTGTATATCGAGGTTTGCGGAAAAAAAACTTCAACTTGCGGATTTTTTAAAAATTTGGTATAATGTTTTACAACTTGGCAATTGAATAGGGTTTCTGCGATTTTATTATTGATTTAAAATTTAACGGGTTACATCTGAACCGTGTGGGTTATAAAGCTGTTAAAACTTTCAACTCATTGTCATTGACAACAACGTTACATCTGAACCGTGTGGGTTATAAAGTTTAAATCTGACAATCTAATCTATGTTGATATCAAAAGTTACATCTGAACCGTGTGGGTTATAAAGACACTGTTCATATGTATTAAGGAATGCCAGCCGTGAGTTACATCTGAACCGTGTGGGTTATAAAGTAATCCCATAATCCCAAAACTCTATTCTGTCATTTAAGTTACATCTGAACCGTGTGGGTTATAAAGTACATTTGTTTTTACGATGTTTTACTCTTGCTTTACGTTACATCTGAACCGTGTGGGTTATAAAGGTAAAAATCTTTAAGTTCTTTGCTGTATAGATTATTGTTACATCTGAACCGTGTGGGTTATAAAGTCAGAACCATTAGACACAGGGACATCTCTATATAAGGTTACATCTGAACCGTGTGGGTTATAAAGTGTCTCTATCCCAAAAATTTTCCTCATATACCACGTAAGTTACATCTGAACCGTGTGGGTTATAAAGCGGTTACGAACTTCTATCAGCCATTTGTTTTGTAGTAGTTACATCTGAACCGTGTGGGTTATAAAGTAATAGTGTCTTCTTAAATATGATGAAATCACAATTGAGTTACATCTGAACCGTGTGATAGGTTATGTAAGGTGAGATGTTTCATAAGAATGGTAATAGTTTAAATTTCATTTCACATGCTTCACTTTACGTCTTATGTTTTTTTAATTTCTGATTTCTAACAGATAACAACTTAAATTATTTACTCACACTAAAACTTGCACCATTTTTAATAAGCTCTCTTCCTAATCTTCTTGCCATTTCTTCATCTTTACCCGGTTCTCTTCCTGCCCTCGTTAAATAACCACCTGCCATAAGACAGTTAGCAACCTCAAAAGCAACATCATGATAATCTTTTAAATTTAACTCTCTGCCACCACACAACCTAATCTCAGATTTTGGATTAAACAATCTAAACAACGCAATAATTTTTAAGCATTTTAAAGGTGTTAGATTATGCTTATCTCCAAGAGGTGTTCCGGGAATTGGAATTAAAAAGTTTAATGGTATTGAATCTACTTTTAAATCTCTATAAGTCATTGCCAAATCTACAATATCTTCGTCAGACTCACCCATGCCAAAAATTCCACCGGTACATGTAGATAAACCAACCTTTTGAATCTTTTTAATCGTTTCATATCTTTCTTTCCAGGTATGAGTAGAAACAATTTTCGAAAAATATTTTTCGGATGTTTCTAAATTATGATTTATCCTATCTACTCCAGCAACTTTTAACTTTGCTAAATCTTCTTCATCAATCGTTCCAAGCGAACAACAAACCTTTATTGGATAACTTTCTTTAATCTCCTTTACAGCATCTGCTATTTTATCCACTTCTTCCTTGGAAGCCCTCCTTCCACTAACAACTATACAATATCTATTAGCATTTATAGCAACAGCTTTTTCTGCACCTGCAAGCATTTCATCTTTACTAACTAATCTATAAGCATTGATAGGCGTTTTATAATGTGATGATTGGGCACAAAATGAGCAATCTTCTGTACAAGCTCCATTTTTAGCATTTATCAGACTGCAAAACTCCATCTGATTTTTAAAAAAATACCCTCTAACTTTTGAAGCTTCTTCAACAAGGTCCATTACTAACTCATCAGGAATAGATAGAATCTGAAGCCCTTCTTCTTTTGTAAGCTTTTCTCCAGATATTACTCTCTCTGCAAGATTATTTAAAATTTCCATTATTTCCTCTTGTTAACCTAATTCTACAGAAAAGTTTACATTAAAAGGCATGACTTTTCAAGTTAATGTATAAATCATGTCAATTTGGGAAAATCAGAAAAGTTATAAGACTCCCTTCAGTTTGTTGCCTGTCCACAAAAAGCTATTTAACGGTGTCGTTCTGAGCGAAGCGAAGAATCTCCTGTTTTCCTTTTTAATCAAAAAATCAAAAAAGAGATCCTTTGGACTTTGTCCTCAGGATGATACGGAAAGGTAAACTTGCAAAAATTTTGGAACATTCTTAACTTTTGCTTGACTACAGTATAACCGGAATAAGTGTTCTAATCAGGAAATTGAAATCAACCTATGTTTGTATTGTCTAATTACTACTTTCTATCTTTTTCTTGAAGTTTATAAACTAAGTAAAAAATAATTACCAACAGAATTGGATAAACAAAAAACAATGCAGGTATTTTTTCAATGATTTTTAAAAAGTAGTAGTTTAATACCATATAGCCAATAGACAGGCTGACGGCAAAGGTTAAAAGGGTTTCTTTTGAACGATAGGTATTTATCCCTGATAAAAAACCAATAAATCCTAAAAACATAAAAGGTATTACAAAATAAAATCTATCAGCCAAGATGGACAAAACTTTACTATCTTCTTCAATAGCAAGTTTTAACAAATCTTTTGTTCTAAAATCTTGCATAGAAATCTCTTTTATATAAGAAACATCCAAGCTAAATGTATATTTTTCGTATCTTATTGTGTCAAAAGATTTTTTAGATGGTAGCTGTATGTAGCCATCTTTTAAAATTAAGTTGTTTGATATAAACATACCTTCTTTGGCTGTGATAAGATAGCCGTTAGAAGCATTATAAATCAAGATGTTATAAAAAGTGTTTTTTTTCTTCTTTTCAACGTATACAGAGACGTTGTCGTTTATCTTAGAAAAGTTTTTCGGAGAAACATTTTCTAAAATGTAGCTTTTGACTTTATACGTTAAAAATTTATATCTTTCTCTGTTTGCCGATGGAACTATAACCGTAGAGAAGATAAACGCAATGATTACAAAAATAACAGTCATGATAAAAACAGGTTTTAAGAGCTGTTTTTTTGATACGCCGGCAGAGTACACGGCGTAGATTTCATTTTTATCTCTTAAAGATATCCCAACAAGTAGCCAACTTATAAAAAAAGCAAAAAGAAGTTGATATTTTATAAAAGATATGTCTATCAAAAACAGCAGCTTTGAAAAGTCTATCATATTCATACTGTAGGCAAAAGATGGAAGATGTAAAAGCTGAGAAGATGTTATAATCAGTGAAAATAGTCCGATAAGCAGTACAAAGTTTTTAAAAAATAACTTTATCAAATACTTATCAAGAATTTTCATCTATAAGCTAAACCATCCTTCCGGCGGTGTTATTTGCATTTTGTTTTCTTCTGCCTTTACATCTTTCACAAATTCATTAATAAATGGTAAGTGTCTTATTTTTTCATCTGTGCATTTTATTATCAAATACGCTTGGGATAATCTATCATCTATTTTTTCAACCTTTCCAATCAGCTTGTCATTATAATAAACATCCATTCCAATTAGCTGAAATTCGTAAAACTCATCTTCTCCAAGTTTTGGCAGCAAATCTTCTGATACATAAATTAGCTTATGGCTAATTTCCTTTGCTTTTTCTGGTGTGTCATAGTTTTTGAACTTTATCAAACCTTTTTTTCTGTCTATGGTTTCTATGTTTAGAGGTTGCAGCTGATTTTCTTCATCTTTTATGTGTATTTCTTCCGGTAGATAAAAATTTTTAACAAATATCTCAAATTTTAAATTGCCTTTTACGCCATGGGTTCCGTGAATCTTTCCAATGGCTATAAGGTCTTTTTTCATCTGCCTACCTCACACATTTTGGTAAATCTTTTAAAATGTTTATGGCTGTATTTTTAATATTTTCATCTTCGTAATTTTGTAAAGGTGTAAGCAGGCAAGATGCTTCTTTTCTTTTTGCAGCTTTTAATAAAATTTTTGCAGCTTTGATTCTTGATTTTGCTGTAATGTCCTTTGCTTCTGGATATAGATATATTCCGTTTAAAAAGTAATTCAACGCTTTATTAGGATTTTCTTTATTATAAATCATGCCAAGGAGGTAATAGCTTTCTGCCGCGTCGTTGTAGTTTGAGGATTTTGTTCCATTTTCTAAATAACTTACAGCATCTTTTTCATCGTTCATAAGATAGTATGTTTTTCCAATATAAAAGCTAAGTTCATTAACCTTCTCCGGGTGTTTTTCTAAAAGTTCTTTAAAGTACGTTAACGCTTTATCATAATCCTCTTTTTGAAGTAGGATTTTCGCAAGTTTAAATTTAACATCATCATTTTCTTTAAGCTCTTCATAGATTTTTATACTATTGTCTAAATTATTTTGTTTTTCATAGATTTCTGCTAAAAGTAATTTGCTTTGAACTTTATATTCTTCGTTGTTTGTATTTAAGTAATCTATTAAAATTTGTTTTGCTTTGTCAAGTTGGTTTAGTTTATAGTAGCTTTCTGCAAGTTTGTAAGTAGCAAGGGCTGATTCTTCGCTGTTTGATGCTGCTACTTCTTGATAAATTTTGATAGCATCTTCTATTCTTCCTTTGTTTTGATAAATCTCTGCAAGCTGAATTTTTAGAATATTTGCTAAAGGATAGTTTGGATATTTACCCAAAAAGTCTTTAATCATACTTTCAACATCTTCAAAAGAACCTTTAGATTCAAGAATGATTAAATTGTAGGCAGCATCGATACTATCTTTAGTACCTGAGTATTTGGTTATAAAATCTTTGTATATATTTACTGCTAAATCTCTTTCTCCAAGGTTGTAGTAGCTGTCTGCAAGTCTAAGAAGTGCTTTCCTTGTGTATATGTCATCATCATTTTTATATTTTTCTAAAAATTCACTAAACTTCTGGGATGCTCTTACAAAATCTCCTGAAGAGAAAAATGTGTAAGCATAAAGATAGTATGCTTTTTTTGCGATTAAATCATCACCATTTAGTAGCTCTTTTAACTCTTCTCTTGCTTTTTCAAGGTTGTTTTCTTTGATGTAAACATAAACTAATAAAAACTTTAATTTTCTATCGTTTGTATTTTGAATTATGTTTTTAACAGCTTCTAAATCTCCTGGGTTGAAGGCTGATACTGCTTTCATGTAAGGGTCTTTAAAGGCTTTAAAAGCGTTTTGATAGTCTCCATTTAAGTAAAAGTACCAACCAAGTAAATCGTATGCATAGGTTTGGTCGAACTCTTTTAGCTGTGAAACTGTATTGACAAAATTTTCATCATCTTTATTTACTAAATAGATTTCTGCTAAATACATCAAAGCTTTCTTTCTAATTTCTGGGTTTTTTGATTCTAAAGCTTTATTTAGAAATTTCTCTGCCTTTACAAAATCTTTATCTGCGTAGGCAGTTATTCCTGCATAATAAAACACTTCTGGGTCGTTTGTTTCTGCTACTAAATCAGAAAATAGTTTTAATGCGTAGTCGTAGTTCTTAAGATTGTATAAAGATGTTGCAATGGCAAGTTTTAAGTATGTTTTATTTTTGTCTGTAAGCTTTATGGCATTTTGGAAGTATACAAATGCATCTAAATAATCTCCTTTTTTAAACTTTTCATTTGCAAATTTTATGTAAAGATAATGTGCCAAAAGCTCATCTCTTGATTGTAAAACGCCGGCATAGTTATCAATATTGTTTGAATCTATTAAAGCTTTACCGTATAAAGCAATATTATAAACATATCCATTTGTGTTTTCTTTGAGAATAAGGTTAAATTTTTCTAAAGCATTTTGATAATCTCCTGTATAATAATAAGAAAATCCATCTATTAAGGCAAAATCATATATTAATTGTTTATTTTTATCTGTGTATTTTGTTTTTAAAGCCTTTAAAAAGTTTCCTACTAAAAAATTATGATACTTTTGAATGTATTGACAGTAATTTATGCTTCCAATATCTAAGTTATCGCATTTTATATTATTAAAATCAGCTTTACCACTTGATAGTAGATTTATCAATTGATTATAAAAACTAATATCTACATCTACATCTTTGTCTAATTGTGCTAATAAAGATTTAGCTTTTTCTTGGTTGTCAAGCATTATATTAACAATAGCTGAAGATAAGCATGCCTCTTTTGTTTTTAATATTTCACAGCTTTTTGATAGACTACTTTCTGCCTCTGGATACTTTCCAAGATTGTATTTAACAACTCCAAGTAAATAATAAGCATAAAACAGGTTTTTATGGTCTTTATATTTTTCTATAAATTTTTCAAGACTGCTTTTAGCAAATAATAAATCTCCTTTGTTGTAGTAATCTATTGCATCGGATAATAGTGCATTTGATGGAGGGATTCCTAAGTAAGCTGTAGGTTTTTCTATGGTAAGGACTGGAAGTTTTACATCTGTCGGTTTTTTTGGTTTTATGTATTGTGTAATATTTAATTCTTCGTTTAAAGTTTTCAGCTCAAGAGTGTTAGGTGGCTCTAAATAAGGTTTTTCTTCCGTGATCTTTGTTGTTATTTCTAACGGAAAAACCACCTCCGGAACTTTTACTTCTGCATAAGAACAAAAGAATAAAGTTAAAACTAATACTAAAATAATATTTAGTCTTGAGATTAAAGAGTCAGGTATTAAGCTTTCTTTGTCATTCTGAGAATAAAGTCCTAAGGATCTACTGCTTAATGCTTTTTTTAGAGGTAAAAAAGGAAATTCTTCGCCGGCTTTAGAATGACAGAATTGGGCAAAATAAAAAGGAATTCTAACCTTCATTTAAAACCTCTAAAGCTTTTTGTATATCTAATTTTATCTGATTTTTAAGCTCATCTATAGAGTTAAATTTTTTCTCTTCTCTTAAATATGTTTTAAAAATCAATTTTACATAATCGTCTATTTTTGGATGTATTTTTAAATCTTCAATAATATGTGCTTCCATAAATGTTTTTGTTCCATCAACTGTTGGTCTGTTTCCATAGTTTATAACCGCTTTTTGACATACGCCTTCATAACATACAAATCCGGCATAGACACCTTTTTTAAGACAAAGGTCATCGTCCGGCTTAAGGTTTATCGTTGGAAATCCAAGCTCTCTACCCTTTTTGTCTCCCTCTACAACTTTATCAATAAGATAATAATCTCTCCCAAGAAGTTGGACAGCTTTTTCAAGATTTCCATTTTTTAAAAAATCTCTTATATCACTGCTACTTATTTTTTCATTCTCCTCTGTAATATCTTCTATAATGGCAACTTTATAATCTAATTTTTCTTCTAAGGATTTTGCAAGGTTTATATCTCCAGACCTTTTGTATCCAAACCTCCAATCTTTACCAACAACTAAATATTTACAATTTATTTTTTCTTTTAAAAAATTTAAAAAATCTTCCGGTTGTTTTTCATAAAAGTTTTTATCAAAATCTACAACTAAGATGTAATCAATTTTTACTTCTTTTAAAAGTTGGACCTTTGTTTCAAGATTTACAATAGAACATTTATATTGCTGGGGATTTAAAATCTTTCTTGGATGGGGATAAAATGTTATTACAACTGTTTTGAGATTTCTTTCTGATGCAATGTTTTTTAGCTTATCAAGGATTTCTTTATGTCCTTTATGGATCCCGTCAAAGTTTCCAATAGTACATGTTGTTTTTTCTTTTACAGGAAGGTCTGTTAATCTTAAAATCATAATTCCTCGTTAAGGAATTTGCTGGTAGCCTTAGAAATTACAGAGTATCTAAATCCTCTGTTCTTTAGAAATTTTACCACATTCTCAAAAGTCTTTTCTTTTTTAAACGACCTTTTAAGAAGATTTATGGCTGATTCTAACTCTTCATCTTCAGAAATTTCTATAAATTCTCCTGTTTTCTGATAGATTTTTTGATTTATTTTTAAAGAGCTTTTGCCCTTGTTAATACTTTTCTCTTTAAATCTTTCTTTTAATTTTTCATCATTTAAAAGATTTTGCTGTTTTAGATACGCTAAAACTTCTCCAATTTTTTCTTTATCAAAGCCTTTTTTTAATAATTTTTGTTTTAACTCTTCTTCAAAGTAATCCCTTTTTGATAATAGTTTTAAAGCATAAGATTTAATACGTGAATCCACTTTCGTCGTCTTCTCCGCCGATACCTTTTAACTTTAATTCAACATCCGATGGATTTGAAGCATATGCGAGCGCATCTTCATAAGAAATAAGTCCCTGATTGTAAAGCTCTATAACTGATTGGTCAAAGGTTTGTGTTCCATATATTTTTTTCCCTTTTTCCATGTAATCATTTATCAAAAGGAATTTATCTGGATTCATAATACATTCTGTTATTGCTCCAGTATTGATTAATACCTCAACTGTTGGAACGACTCCTTTACCGTCCTTTCTTGGTATCAATCTTTGAGATATAACAGCTTTCAGTACAGCAGCTAAAAGCATCCTTATATGGTTCTGTTCTTCTCCGGGGAACATATTTATTATCCTGTTTATTGTATCTTTTGCATCTTGAGCGTGCAATGTAGATAAAACAAAATGCCCAGTTTCTGCAGCTCTTAAAGCGGTTTGAATTGTTTCTAAATCCCTCATCTCACCAACCATAATAACATCCGGGTCCTCACGCAATGCAGCTCTTAAGCCGCTGTTAAAGCTTTGGGTATCCATGCCAACTTCTCTTTGAATTATGTAAGCTTTTTTGTCTTTAAAAACATATTCTACAGGCTCTTCTATTGTAATAATTGTCTCCTCAAAGTTTTCATTTCTATAATTTATCATGGCTGCTAATGTAGTAGATTTACCTGAACCTGTTGGACCAGTAACAAGCACCAATCCTATCGGCTCTTCGGCTATTTTTTTTATCACTTCTGGCAGTATAAGGTTTTCAAACTTTGGTGGCTCTGTTTTTATAACTCTTAAAACAATGGCATAAGTTCCCCTTTGTTTAAGGATGTTAACTCTAAACCTGCTTAAGGATTGGATAGAGTAAGATAGGTCTGTTTCACCATTTTTTATTAGCTCGTTTTTTTTACTTTCCGAACCTGCAAGTATTTTAGATATAAATTTTATCATATCTTCAGGTTTTATTATATCAAAACCTTCAACAGATCTTACAACTGTTTTTATCCTCGCTTTTGGTACACTTCCAACTTTTAAATGTATATCTGATGCACCTAACTTTACAGCTTTGGTAAGAATTTCATCAAGCTCCATTTAATGTCTTCTCCTTAATTAGTTGTTCTAACTTTTCGGTTAATTCTTTATTTTGTTTTAAAAATTCTCTTGCTTTTTCTTTACCTTGACCAAGTTTTATTTCTTCGCCATTTTCATTCTTGTAAGAATACCAAGCTCCACTTTTTTTAATTGTACCAAGCTCTTCACCTAAGTCAAGAATTTCTCCTTCTTTTGAAATGCCCTCTCCGTATATAACATCAAATTCTGCTTCTTTAAATGGAGGTGCTAATTTATTTTTAACAATTTTAACTTTTACTCTGCTACCAACTTTTTCACCATCGGTTTTTATATCACTTTTTCTAACTTCCATTCTCATATCTGCAAAGAATTTGATAGCTCTACCACCTGTTGTAGTTTCTGGATTTCCAAACATAACACCGACTTTTTCTCTGATTTGGTTTATAAGAATAAGGACAGCATTACTTTTGTTTACAGCTCCTTTTAGTACTCTCATAGCTTTAGACATAAGTCTTGCATGAAGACCTACGTTAGAATCTTCGATATCTCCTTCTATTTCTGCTTTAGGAACCAATGCAGCCACAGAGTCTATAACTATTACATCTACAGCATTACTTCTTACTAATGTCTCGGCTATTTCTATAGCTTGTTCACCATAATCTGGTTGAGAAATTATTAGCTCATCAAGATTTACGCCTATAGCTTTTGCATATTTTGGGTCAAAAGCATGCTCTGCATCGATAAATACCGCTCTTCCGCCTTTTTTTTGTGCTTCTGCAATTATGTGTAACGTTAAAGTTGTTTTTCCTGAAGATTCTGGACCGTATATTTCAATCACTCTACCTTTTGGCACTCCACCGATCCCTGTTGCTATATCTAAGGATAAAGAACCTGTTGGAATAACTTCTACAGATTTTATGCCTTCAGAAGACAATGTCATAAGTGAGCCTTTTCCATACCTTTTCTCTATTTGAAGAATAGCACTTTCAAGAGCCTTCTTTTTTGCTTCTAAATTTTCTTCTACAGCCATTTATGCCTGGTCAACCAAACTGTACAAAACTTGCACAGCTTGGGTTGGGGTATTTGTATTCCGCCATTTCAGACACTTCCGACCCCAACAGGCGGTATTTGGGAAGTGTCATAGTCCCTGTACCAAGCACAGGAACTAACCTATTAGCCACTGCTATCCAATCCTTTAAAACGATTACACGCTTTAAAGGAGAAAAATCTCTATACGATCTTTCAAGACAGCAGAAGGCTAAGGCTATGGAAAGAACTTGCCAGCTTTTATGTCTACCTGCAGGTAGACCCCTCACCTGTTCCTTCCGTTGATTGACAGGATATTGGGTAGCTGTCTTGCTCTTTCCACTTTTTGAACGTGAAACGTGAGATGTGAGAAGTGAGACGTGTTTTTGTAGTGTTTTTAGGTTTTTTCTGAGTTTATTTATTTGAGTTTTTAGTTTATTTCTCTCGTATTTATTTTTTTCTTCTTCTAACTTTTGTTTTAATTTTCCAATGTTATCTTCAATTCTTGCTATAGTGTACGATAGAAAATCAGTATCATTTAAAAGTTCTTTGTAATTCTTTGGTAATCTTTCTTTATATCCTAATCCTCTTCTTGCTATTACATAAGCTCCTGCTATGTCTTTGTCTATGTTGTATTGCGGAGAGTATTTTAGTTTTCCGATTACTGATGTATATGCAGGATTGACTTTTCTTATTTCTATCCCATTTCTTCTTGCTAAAACTTCTATTTTTTCTAATAGTCTTTTATAGCTCCATCTTTGCAGTTTTCTTCTTAATTTTGCTAATCCATCTCCTCTTTTACCTTTTGGTAGTTTTTCTAAATTCTCAATAGCTATAGCTTTCTTTTCTTCTTTTGCTATCTTTATTATTTGATGTGCTATTTGCCATTCTAAGTATTGTCTTTTTTCTGAGTTTACTTCTAATAGTTCGTTCAAGCTAATGCTTTGATACTTTTCTAAATTTCCATCTTTACTTGTAAAAGCCAATGCTAAATGAAATGGATATGCGTTTACATCTATGCCTATTATTCCATTGTCTCTTTTGATTTTTATAGGCGGTATTTTCTCTTCAACGGATATAAAAGCATATACATTACCGTTTTTTACCTTTAGTCTAACTGAGTATGGAAACCATTCTCCGTATCTATATGCATTTTCCAGCATAAACATAAAATCTATCCATTTGTCTTTCTTTCTTTTAACACTTCTAATTACCTTTGCATAGACATACTGTCTATCTCCTGTATTTATTCTCAAATAAAGCTCATTGTCTATTTGCTCAAATCTTAAATTTAAATTACCTTGTTTAGATTTATCTCCTCTTGAATACAAATTTCCCTGTCTATTTTCTTTCCATTTTGCTTTTAACTCTTTTCTTCTTTTTCCTGTTAAATGGTTTCTCTTTAACTGCTCAAATACTTTTCTTGAACCAAATATGAGCTTTTTTGGGTTTTGACATCTTTCTTTACATGATGAAATTATTGACTGTGCTAAGAGTATAGCATCATCTGAATATCTTGTGTTTATGTTAAATAGTTTTGATAGTTGTTTTTTTAGATCTTTTCTCTTTTCACCTTCTAATAATCTTTGATAAGCATATCTCATAGCAGATGAAAATATACGCATTAAATCTAATACAGTTTTTTTATCTTGCGTATTTTGAAATTCAAGTTGGCATTGAATTGTTATCATCTTTATTTACTCTCTTTTTTTATCATTTACAATTTTACACTTTTTGTTTTTGTATTATTAATATACGCTTTTTTACACTTTTTTACAGAAAATAGCAACTGTTGTACACCTCCTAAAATATAAACTTTTAAATCATTGTTATAAAAATTTCTAAAAAACAGAAGATTATTCATTTACGTTTCAGAATAATAACCAAATGTCTATACTCACTTGTAGCTTCATTCGTTGCCTTTATTTGTCATAAAGACTTTTGCCTGAAAAATCTCTTACTTAAATTTTTTCCAAATACAATTTATACTATTGATGCTGAATAACAATGTAAGTTTATAATTTTATTCTTCGCCAACAACTCTTGGAACAACAAAAAATCCACCTTCTGCTTGTGGTGCGTTTTTTATTGCTTCTTCGTTAGTTATTGATTCTGCAGAAATATCTTCCCTTTCCGATTTTTCTTCAATTTGAAGTTCATAAAATGGCAATGTGTCTTTTACATCAACCTCATTTAGTTTATCTATAAAATTCAAAATATCTTTAAATTGATTTGAAAATAACTCTATCTCTTCTTCTTTTAATTTCAAGTTTGATAATTTTGCCACCTTTTCAATTAACTCTTTTCCTATTTGATTTGTCATTTTTCACCTCTCTAAGATATGATTTTTGTCATTTTAAATATATTCGGATGTTAATATATTATTATTACTTAGTTTGCATTCCCCTCCCTCCCCCTCCATACCTGGTCGGGAACAATCCCGACCCTTTTTATTTTTTATATCTTGAAAGCTTACTTTTTATAAACTTTAAAGCTTTAGCTGGATTGTTGATCAAATCTTCTCTGCCATACTTTATTAAAACATTTTTTTGTTTTTCTGACAACTGGTAGTTTTTCATCATTTCTTTCTTTGCTTTATCTATCCATTTTGTAAGCAATTTTCTATCTAAAAGCTCTTTCTCTGTTAGTTTCAAGCCCGTTTTTTGAGCCAAACTTTTTGCGTATTCTATTTGTTTTTGAGATGGATTTTTTTCAGCGTGAGCATCGATAAACTCTTTTAGTTTTTCTGGGTCATCTTTTATCTCTTCTATGCTTTTGCCATGTTTTTCTGCTAAATCTTTTGCATAATCAAGCATTTTCTTTGATATTTTCACATTTTGTTTTGAACCTGATTTTTCATGAAGCTGTTTTACAAACTCTTTCCAATCTTTTTTATTCTCTTCTACTTTATCAAGAAAATCTTCCATTTTCTTTGTAAAAGAGTAATCTATCACCCAATTGTAGCGAGTGTTTAAATATTCAATCAGATGAAAGGCGTTTTCTGTTGGTCTTAAACTTCCATTTTCCTTAACTACATAACCTCTTTCTTTTATAGTTTTTATTATCGTTGCATAGGTTGAAGGTCTACCTATACCAAGCTCTTCCAATTTTTTGACAAGTCCGCCTTCTGTGTATCTTGCCGGTGGTTTTGTAAATTTTTCTTCCAAATTTATTTTTTCAATGTTTAAAACATCTTTATTTTTTAAATCTGGTAGTCTTTGATTTTCTTCTTTATCTTCCTCTTCTTCTAAATCATAAACAGCCTTATAACCTTTAAATTTTAAGATTGAGCCACTGGCTTTAAATGTATAGCCCTTTATATCAACAGTTACATTTGTTCTTTGAAAGATTGCATCAGCCATCTGAGATGCTACTGTTCTCTCATAAATAAGCTTTAACAGTTTAAAATGGTCTTCTGATAAACCTTTTTCTTTAATAAGCTTTTTTTGTTCTTCTAAGTTTACAAAATGGGTGATTCTTATGGCTTCATGGGCATCTGCTTGAGTGTTTTTTGATTTGTAAACTCTTGGGTTTTCAGGGAGAAACTCTTTGCCAAATTCTGTATTTATTAACTTTCTAATTCCATCTATAGCCTTTTCGCTTATTCTTACGCTATCTGTTCTGTGGTATGTGATAAGCCCGCTTTCAAAAAGGTCTTGGGCTAACATCATCGTTTTTTCTGGCGGGAATCTATAAACCGTGCTTGCCGACTGCTGAAGTGTAGATGTTGTGAATGGTGGTTTTGGAGATTGTTTTACTTGCTTTTTCTCTACTTTTTTTATAGTAGCTATTTTCTCATCTTTTATATCTGCATAGATTTTCTCTGCTTCTTCTTTGTTTTCTATTTTTGGATTTTCATAAATGGCTGTAAACGCGAGAGGTGAGACGTAAGACGTTGTACGTAAAACAGCAGATAACACATAGTACGGGGTTGGTTTGAAATTTTGAATTTCTATCTCTCTTTCTACCACCAATCTTACAGCTGGAGACTGAACTCTACCAACGCTAAACCTTCCACCTATTTCTCTTGATGCTATTGGTGATAGTGTATAACCAACAATCCTATCTCCAACCCTTCTTCCAAGAAACGCATTAAATAGTCCAAAGTTTGTTTTTTCAAATGGAACTGCGTTTTTTATTTTTTCTTTAATATGCTCCTTAGTAATTTCATGAAATTCAGCTCTTTTTATTTCCTTTGCTTTTTTCTTTAATTCTTCATAGATAAAATATCCTATAGCATATCCTTCTCTATCAGGGTCAGTTGCTATTATTACTTCTGCATTTGGAGCCAATTTTTTTATTTCTGACAAGATTTTTTTATGGTTTTGAGATTTTATTACAAATTTTGGCTCATACGTGTTTAGGTCAACTCCCATTTCATTTTCTGGAAGGTCTTTAAAGTGTCCTACCGTTGCTTTTACAATAAAATCTTTTCCTAAAAAGTGTGATATCTCTCTTGCTTTTTTTGGCGACTCTACGATAACTATTTTCTTTTCGCTCAAACTTTAACCTCTTGTGAGTTTTTAAATAATTATATTCTCAATTTCAATTATTCTCAAGTTGGCGTATAGGTCATGTTAATTAAAGTCAGTTGGATAGCAAATAAAGTAATGAGCAACTGATGACAAACAAAGTGACGTGTGAAGTGTTATGGGTGGCAAGTTAAATTTAAAAAATTTTATCAATGTTTCATATCAGATTGTTTCAAATTTTTTAGCTTAACCAAATCTAAAAATTAATTAACCTTTCGATTGGTTATTCTAAAACCTGCAAAAAACTTCCTTTCATTTTCTCTTCTTTTAAAAGACATTAAAAGAGAAAATCTTTCGGACTAAAGCTCTCAGGAAGAAAACGAGCAAAGACGAAGCTACAAAAATTTTAGACATTCTCTCTCATGACTCATATATTACATTTATGGCTAAGTGAAGGATCTTAAAATAATAATGTTCTCTCTGCTTCTTTTGAGCTGACAACATATTGAAAAATTTTACTATTTATCTTATTATTTATTGACAAGATTATAAAATAAAGATGAAGCTAAGAATGATTGACCCTTCAGAATTTAGCCAAATGGAAAAAAGAAGCTACTAATTTATTAATAAAGATTTTTATTTCTTTGTGGATTATTCTTTTTGTAGCGTAACTATTTGGAGTTATAAATCTTCAAGAGCAAAAGTTTTTTGGAAGAATCTATATAGAAGCGTATTTCCACCAAGAGAAGGCAAAGGTGAAAAAAAGCCTTAGTTTAGAAGATAGGGTTATAACTGTTTTGAATCAAGGATGAATGTTACTGGTCCATCGTTTAAAATATAAACTTTCATATCAGCACCAAAAATACCTGTTTGAACTTTCACATATTTAGAAAACTCTTCTACAAATTTTTCATATAAAGCTTTAGCTTTATCTGGCTTGGCAGCATATTCAAAAGATGGTCTTCTTCCTTTCTTTAAATTAGCAAGAAGTGTAAACTGAGAAATAATAAGAGCTTCTCCGTTGATATCAAGAAGGGAATAATTCATCTTTTTATTCTCATCTTCAAACATTCTTAAATAAACAATTTTATTAACTAACTTATTTATATCTTCTTCTGTGTCATCTTCGGCTACCCCAAGAAGTACATTAACTCCTTTTCTTATTTCTCCTACAACCTTACCGTCTACTTCAACGCTTGATTTTATAACTCTTTGAACCACCGCAATCATTTTTTAATGATTCCATAGAATAATTCTGAGATTAACTGATCTGGGTCTTTGATTATTGGTCCTTCTCTTCTTTCCATTACATACGCAAAAACTTTTGCCTGTATTAGTCCCACAAAAAGCATTGCTGTTTTAGATGGGTCTATATCTTCTCTAACAAGTCCTTCTTCTTGTCCTTTTTTAATAATCTCAGAAAGCTTCTTTTTGTAATCTTCAACAAAATTATGAAGTGTATCAAAAAACTTTTTATTTCCAGACCTGCTAAATTCGAAGCATAAAACAGGAACAGCCCCTTTTGTTTTTTCCAATACTTTTATATGTTCTCTCATTACTTGTTTTAAAGTTTCCTCTGTAGAAAGTCCTAACTCTTTTGCTCTGTCAACGCTTCGAGAACACCGAGATATGTATCTATTGATAATTTCTACTACTATAGCATCTAAGGAAGGAAAATGTTTATAGATGGCTGCATCGGTGATGCCTATTTTATTGGCAATATTCTTTGCTGTAAAGCGTTTTAATCCTTCATGGATTATTATTTCAGCACCTGCTAATATTATTTTTTCTCTTGTAGATAACTCTTCTAACATTAAATTCCTCCTACATCATAATCATGCTGCAAAATTCATTGATGCTTACAGATGCACCAGCAGCATTTCTATGACCGCCACCATTTAGTAATTTTGCAAGGTCTAAAGCTGACGGATTATGACTGTCAAGACTTCTAAAACTCAACTTCACATAATCGCCGTTGATTGAAAAAAGACAAACAGCTTCATTGTATTGAGTAGCTAACAAATTTCCAATTTCAGACTGAAATAAACCAGTGTTGTATGCCCTTACTTTGTAATTTCCTATTTTTATAAACAGGTCTTTAGCTTTTTCTACAAAGGTGTTGATTAAATAAGTTGTATACTGATTTATTATTTTGCCTTTTTCTATAATTTCTGTAATATCTTTATCTAAAAGCTCTTTTACTTCTTCTGGTTTGTTGGTAAATAGAAATAGATAATCATTAACATATTTTGTTATATCTCCATACTGCCATTTCCATATATCTCTATCTTCTACATATTTTATTATTTCTGGCGGCTCAGTATTAAATAGATAATGCCAAGTTAAAGATGCTCCTGATTTGTCATTGTCAAATACAAATTCAAATTTTAGGTCTTTTATCTCTTCTAATATGTTTTTCATACTAATATGATGGTCTAAATTTATTACTTTCTTGGCTTTTTCTAAAACTTTGTTTAAATATTCTGGTTTTAATGCAAAGTCTACAATATAGACTATTGTATCTTCATCTATCTGCCCAAGTATTTGCTCAAAATCTTCATATTTGAAGTTGTGTTCTATTGGAATAACGGTTACATCCGGAAATTTTTTTAGTATCACTGCCGCTGCAGTAGTTCCGTCTATACAATTTTTATGATAAAGTCCGATAATTTTCATATTTAAAACCTCCTACAATATTTTAAGTTAATAATTGCTAACTGTAAAGATAAAAATACATACCTCGGGTGAGAAATTCAAATATAAATAAAACATCTAAAAAAACTCCTTGGTGGCAGTTAAAATTTTAATAGCAAAAATTCCACCAAGGAGGTAAAAATGCAAAACTCTAATCTTTAATTTCAAAAAATCTCTTAGCATTTAACTATACTTTTAAATATTTCAAACACTCCTATTCTTACACTTGCCAGATTTCTAATTTATCCTTCTATTTAATCTTGGCATCTGTTTAGAAAATCAAAATCAGAAAGAGTTTATAAAATCCTTAGAGAATATTGGCTAAAAAGAATCATGATTATTATGATACTTAAAATTGTTCTTGGAAAAAAGGAAAACTTATAGTAGATGGTACGCAAGATTAAGCAGAGCAAAAACTAAAAAGATAAAAAGAGTTTCAGGAAAAATGTATTGGGTAAAAAGAAAGAGGAAAATATACAGCGAGCATTTAAAGAAAGAGATAGAAGACGAAAGTATTTACTATGGACTTTTGGTTATAGTGGTTTGTGATGAAAACGGGATAGTTTATGATGTATGGTTCCATCCAGCAAGCTATCATGAAGTAAGGTCATTAAGAATAAGACATAAAATGAGTAAATGGTTTAGATTTTTGACTGAAAATTTTGAATTTATAGGAGATAAAGGTTATAAAGGATGTAAATATGTTAAAGTATGTGAAGATAAACAAAAAAAGAGTAAAAGACAAATTATTGAAGCAGTAAATTCTCAAATAAAGAATTTCAATCTTGTAAGTAGATGGAGAAAGATTAAAACTTTTGTTGCTTATCTATATGCATATGCTATTGGTTATAGCTTTTTTAGAAAAAGTAAACTATGGAGGTAATTTCTCATCCAAGGTATTCTATATGATATTGCAATTAAATTGCAAAAGTTTTTGGACAATCTCTATTTTAACTATCCAAGATATCAAAAGGACAAGCATATGTAGAGAGAATGAATAGGACATTGCAAGAAGAGTTTGTGATGTACTATGTTTAAACAAAAAATCTCCTTTACAACACTTTTGTGATATTATAAATTCAAGAAAATCGAAATTTTCCCAAATTGGTATGACTTATACATTTTGTTGAATTTTTCCCCTACATATGTTAAAATATTATTCTCATTTCGTAAAGTTGAAAAAATAGAAATAAATATTTTCAAAAAATACTTGACACAAATCAGAGGATTGGATATAATATTTATCCCTAAGCTTAAGCCGGTGTAGCTCAGTCGGCAGAGCAGGTGATTTGTAATCACCAGGTCGTGGGTTCGAGTCCCACCGCCGGCTTTAAATTTTAGAATATGGAGAGGTAGCCAAGCGGTCAACGGCAAGAGACTGTAAATCTCTCGGCGAAAGCCTTCGGCGGTTCGAATCCGTCCCTCTCCATATAGCATATGCGGGAGTAGCTCAGTTGGTAGAGCATCTGCCTTCCAAGCAGATGGCCGCGGGTTCGAGTCCCGTCTCCCGCTCTCCAATAAAACCAAGACGTAAAAAGGCTGTGGTAGTCTTTTTACGTCTTATTATGTTTTTATGCCCAGGTAGCTCAGTAGGCAGAGCACACCCTTGGTAAGGGTGAGGTCGCGGGTTCAAGTCCCGTCTTGGGCTTTGAGAGAGGTTTTATAAAAATAAACGTTCTTCTTATACTTAGGAGGTAAAAATAAATGGCAAAAGAGAAATTTGTAAGAGGAAAAGAGCACCTAAACGTAGGAACAATAGGACACGTTGACCACGGAAAAACAACATTAACAGCATCAATCACATACGTACAAAGCAAAAAAGGATTAGCAAAATTTGTTGGATATGGAGACATAGACAAAGCTCCAGAAGAAAGAGAAAGAGGAATTACAATCAATATCACACACGTAGAATATGAGACAGAAAAAAGACACTATGCACACGTAGACTGTCCAGGACACGCAGACTACATCAAGAACATGATCACTGGTGCAGCACAAATGGATGGAGCAATCCTTGTAGTATCAGCAGCAGATGGACCAATGCCACAAACAAGAGAACACGTACTCCTTGCAAGACAAGTTAACGTACCATACATCGTAGTATTCTTAAACAAATGTGACATGGTAGACGACCCAGAACTAATAGACTTAGTAGAAATGGAAGTAAGAGAACTACTAAGTAAATATGACTTTCCAGGAGATGAAGTGCCTGTAATAAGAGGGTCAGCACTTG
>GG748558.1_pt4 | contig 32804 bp, 37 predicted proteins | sample 429578 | NCBI scaffold set GG748486.1
TTTCAAAAATCTCTGAGCATTTGACTATACTTTTAAATATTTCAAACACTCCTATTCTTACACTTGCCAGATTTCTAATTTATCCTTCTATTCAATCTTGACATCTGTTTAGAAAATCAAAATCAGAAAGAGTTTATAAAATCCTTAGAGAATATTGGCTAAAAAGAATCACGATTGTTATGATACTTAAAATTGTTCTTGGAAAAAAAGAAAACTTATAGCAGATGGTACGCAAGATTAAGCAGAGCAAAAACTAAAAAGATAAAAAGAGTTTCAGGAAAAATGTATTGGGCAAAAAGAAAGAGGAAAATATACAGCGAGCATTTAAAGACGTTAAATAATATATAAAATGAGTAAATGGTTTAGATTTTTGACTGAAAATTTTGAATTTATAGGAGATAAAGGTTATAAAGGATGTAAATATGTTAAAGTATGTGAAGATAAACAAAAAAAGAGTAAAAGACAAATTATTGAAGCAGTAAATTCTCAAATAAAGAATTTCAATCTTGTAAGTAGATGGAGAAAGATTAAAACTTTTGTTGCTTATCTATATGCATATGCTATTGGTTATAGCTTTTTTAGAAAAAGTAAACTATGGAGGTAATTTCTCACCCAAGGTATTTTAAATTCTTATATTATATTTTCCTGTATTTCTTTTAGCTTGTACAGAACACTTTCAGTTTGAAATAGTACAGGATTCTTTTGGCTGCAAAATATAAAAAGTGAAACGCGATCCGACTTTTTTATTGAAAATAGTTTAATTCAGCATAACTTTAATCCGTATAAAAATGATGATGAGGGATTTAGATATGCTAACAGTAAGAAAACCAGCTGTTGTGAATATGTTTTATACTGGGGATAAAGAAAGACTTTTATATACAATTAAAAACTATTTGAATAAAGCACTTTTATATGACTATGTTCCTGAGGGAATAGTAGTTCCACATGCAGGATATATGTATTCTGGACCTGTTGCAGCAGTTTCATATAAGCAGCTTTTAAACCTTGACCCAAACAAACATTACAAAATTTTACTGATAGGACCATCCCACCATGTATATTTTAATGGAGTTTCTTATGGATTTTATGATTACTGGGAAACCCCCTTTGGAAAAGTAAAAGTTAACAAAGAAATGATTATGAAATTCTTAAAAGAATATCCGGATTTTCCATTAACATTAAATACTCTTCCCCATCAAAGAGAACACTCCTTGGAGGTTCAGGTGCCATTTTTGCAAGTTGTATTAAAGGACTTTGAAATTTTACCATTTGTATATGGAGATATTGATAGTAGTATCGTTGAGAATATTATAGAATACTTCAAGGATAATGATACAGTAGTAGTTATAAGTACAGATTTAAGCCATTACTATCCGGATAATATAGCCAGAGAAATAGATAGGTATTGCCATCTTGCAGTTTTAGAATTAAATGAAAATTATCTTAAAAATTGTGAGGCATGTGGAAAAATTGGTCTTGAAGCTATGATAAAATACGCAAAAAGACATGGATTAAAATCTAAAATCCTTGATTATAAAACATCGGGCGATACAGGAGGAGATTATAGCAGTGTTGTCGGGTATGGAAGTTACATCTTCTATAAGTAAAGGAGAAGGCGATTTTTTGGTTAAATTAGCAAGAAAAGCTATTGAGTATTACTTAACATATCGTAAGGTGCTTCCGATTAGACCTGAAGATATTCCTTATGATAATCTAAGAAAACTTGGTGCATCTTTTGTGACTTTAGAAACTAAATATGGAGATTTGAGAGGTTGTATTGGTTCAATCATTCCACATAGACCTTTGCATGAAGATGTAGTACATAATGCCATTTCTGCCGCTGTTTCAGACCCAAGGTTTAATCCAGTATCTCCAAACGAGCTTGATTTTATTAAAGTTAAAGTTTCTGTTTTAACCTATCCTGAAAAGGTTGAATATGAAGATTGGAGAGATTTACTATCTAAAATTGAGCCTTTTAAAGATGGGTTGATAATTAAATATAAAAATTTTTCAGCAACGTTTTTGCCGGAAGTCTGGGAAAAATTACCATCAAAAGAGGAATTTTTTGCTCATCTGTGTTTAAAAGCCGGACTCCCTGCTGATTTTTGGAGAACCGGTCTATTGGAAGCTTACAAATATAGAACTATAACGTTTAGCGAATGAGATAGGATATAAACCTATCTAATCTAAACCCCCATTTTAAAAGATTAATAATATTTCTTTTATTAAAGATTTCTAGATTTTTAAAAGACTTAATGACAAGATGCCAGCCGGTTGGAAGATTTCCAAACCTTAAACACATTTCACCTATATGAAAATAAAAAAATTCTTTATATTCTTTTGGAATTCTATCTTTATATTCTTCATACAGTTTTAATGTGGAAAGCATCATTTCAATGTTGTTTTTACTTGTTCTATTTGTATGTTCTCTAATTTTGATTTTATTGTTATCTAAAATCTTTATCTTTAAGCCACTTAAATAGCTTCTTAAAAAAAGTTCCCAATCTTCCCTATAACTTAAATCTTCTCTAAATTTTAAAAATTTATCTCTTTTAAATCCTAATGCCGATGGATATCCTATATTTCCTGAAAAGATAACCTTTCCTGCATCAGCATCTATTTTCTTTTTAGAAACTCTTTTTATGTCTCCATTTTCATCTATAAAAGTCCTTGGAAAAGAGTACACAATATAAAAGTTTTCTATCTCATTTATAGAATTTTCTACATAGTCGGGCTCCCACAAATCATCATAATCTAAGAAAAATATATATTCTCCCTTAGACTCTTGAAAACCTCTATTTCTTGTATAAGACCTTTCTTTATTTGATTGGTTTCTAAAATATCTTATCTTTCCTGTCTGTAATTCTTTTTTAAATTTTTCTTGAATTATATTAGGGGTTTTATCTGTAGATGCATCATCAACAATGATTATTTCCGTATCCTTAAAAGTTTGTTCAAGAGCAGATAATATTGCTTGAGTTATATATTTTTCACCATTGTAAACCGGAATAATAACACTAACTTTCATGGTAAAAATAATATCATATCAAAGCCAAACTATGTGCGAAATATTTACAAGATCCTTTGGTGTATAAGTAATACTGTTCCAAAATTTTTGTAAGTTTGTCTTTTCTCGTCATCCTGAGGACTTTAGTCCAAAGGATCTCCTCTTTTAAAAATTGAGAAAAAATGAAATTCTTTACCAGCTGCAGAATGACGATTTGGATTTTTGGAACAGTCTCTTGTAAGAATTGTCAATTTATCACTTTTTTTACTCAATCCTACTGCTAATTAGAACACCATCTCTTAAAGGAATTAAAACACTAAAAAACTCTTTACTTTTAAACATATACTCATTAAATTCTTTAATTTTTACTGTTTTTTCATCTGGATTATCCTGTGCAACTTTGCCATACCATAGCGTATTGTCAGCAATAACTAAACTACCAACTTTAAGATTGTCTTTTAACGTTAAAATAGATTCAAGATATTTAGTTTTTTCTAAATCCAGAAATAAAATATCAATATCTTTATACTCTTTTGCTATCTCAATAGCATTTCCTACTCTAAACTCAGCTTTATCTAACAAACCAAATCTTTCAAAATAAGATTTTGCCATAGATAGGTTTCTTTCTTGATAGTCTGTCAGTACAACCTTCCCGCCATTTATAGCTTTTGCAAAATAATAAGCAGAGTATCCATAACCAGAACCAAGCTCTACAACTAACTTTGGATTTTTTAACTTTGTAATTAGATAAATTAGCCTTCCAACTGTTCTATCAATGATAGGGAAATCGTTTTTATGAGCATAGTCTTCCATTTCTTTTAAGATTTCTTCATCTTCAATAAAGGCAATTCTGTTTAACTGTTCTATGTAAGCTTCTACTTGCGGATTTAGTATATTCATAGGCTAAATTTTAGCATATCTTGTAAGATGCTATAATATTTTTAATCATATACCTCGGGTGAGAAATTCAAATATAAATAAAACATCTAAAAAAACTCCTTGGTGGCAGTTAAAATTTTAATAGCAAAAATTCCACCAAGGAGGCAAAAATGCAAAAATCTAATCTTTATTTTACAATATTTCAAAAAATCTCTGAGCATTTAACTATACTTTTAAATATCCAATCAAAAAAGAAAGCAGGTAGACCACCTAAAGTATCTGATTTACAACTTGCAGCTTTATATATCACATCCTACATTTCAAACACTCCTATTCTTACACTTGCCAGATTTCTAATTTATCCTTCTATTCAATCTTGGCATCTGTTTAGAAAATCAAAATCAGAAAGAGTTTATAAAATCCTTAGAGAATATTGGCTAAAAAGAATCACGATTGTTATGATACTTAAAATTGTTCTTGGGAAAAAAGGAAAACTTATAGTAGATGGTACTATAATTGAAGTAGCAAGATTAAGTAGAACAAAAACTAAAAAGATAAAAAGAGTTTCAGGAAAAATGTATTGGGTAAAAAGAAAGAGGAAAATATACAGCGAGCATTTAAAGAAAGAGATAGAAGACGAAAGTATTTACTATGGACTTTTGGTTATAGTGGTTTGTGATGAAAACGGGATAGTTTATGATGTATGGTTCCATCCAGCAAGCTATCATGAAGTAAGGTCATTAAGAATAAGACATAAAATGAGTAAATGGTTTAGATTTTTGACTGAAAATTTTGAATTTATAGGAGATAAAGGTTATAAAGGATGTAAATATGTTAAAGTATGTGAAGATAAACAAAAAAAGAGTAAAAGACAAATTATTGAAGCAGTAAATTCTCAAATAAAGAATTTCAATCTTACAAGTAGATGGAGAAAGATTAAAACTTTTGTTGCTTATCTATATGCATATGCTATTGGTTATAGCTTTTTTAGAAAAAGTAAACTATGGAGGTAATTTCTCACCCAAGGTATAAGATGCTATAATATTTTTAATCATATTTTTGGAGTAAAGATGGTTATATTCTCAACTGGTTTTAACTACAAAACAGCACCGGTAGAGATTAGAGAGAAGTTAGCCATAACAGAAAACAATTACGGCTTAATTCTTGAAAAATTAAATTCTATTGAAGATATATATGAAATTTCCGTAATTTCTACTTGCAACAGAGTTGAGCTTTACGGAGTAGCTAACGATAATGTTGAAAAAGTAAAAGAAGAGATTTTAAGAAGTTTATCTCAGTATTCTACTGTTCCTGTTAGTACTTTGAAAGATTATTTATTTTTCTATACAAACAAAGAGGCAATCAGACACATATTTAGAGTTTCTTCAAGCTTAGATTCTATGGTAATAGGCGAACCACAGATTGTTTGCCAGTTTAAAGATTCGTTTACAAAGGCAAAAGAGTATAAAGCCGTCCGTCATATTCTTACAAGACTACTTGATAAAGCTTTAAACGTATCAAAAAAAATCAGAACTTCTACTGGGATATCAAGAAAGGCTGTATCTATAAGCTATGCGGCTGTTTTGCTTGCAAAGAAGATTTTTGGAGATTTGAAAGATAAAAATGTGCTTATAATTGGAGCCGGCGAGATGGCTGAGCTTGCAGCTAAGCATCTTCATTCTCTAAATGTAAAACATATTTTTGTATCAAACAGAACATTTGAAAAGGCTGTTGAGCTTGCAGATAAATTTAGCGGAAGTGCAATTAGATTTGAAAAAATTCAAGAATTTTTACCGGAGGCAGATATTATAATCGTTTCAACAGGTGCAAAAGAACCAATACTAAAAAAAGAAGATGTTAAAATAGCAATAAAAAGCAGAAAGGACCCACTTTTTATAATAGATATCTCTGTCCCAAGAAACGTTGAAGAGAGCGTTAACAAGCTTGAGGGTGTTTATTTATACAACATTGATGATTTAAAACAGGTAGTAAACTCAAACTTAGAGGAAAGAAAGATAGAAGCTCAAAGAGCTGAATTTATAATCGACGAAGAAGTAGAGAAGTTTGTCAAATGGTTAAATACTCTAAAAGTTAGCCCTATTATTTCAAGTGTTAGAGATTATGCAGATAAGATTAGACAACAGCAGTTGGAAAAATTGTTTAAACAAATGCCTTATCTAAACGAAAAAGAAAGAGAAACCGTTGATTTGGCAATGAGGTCTTTGATAAACAAACTACTTCACAGACCAACTATGTATATCAAAGATAAAGCTGCAAAAGAAGGAAATACAGAAGCAGTAAAAATTTTTGAAGATATGTTTAGCTCAAAATGGGATTTCAGAAAAAAAGGCAAGAATTTAGAGGAGATAGAAGATATTGTTAGAGAAGAGCAGTAGAATCTTCTTGTTAGGCTTGATTTTTCTTATCATTTCTTACATTTTTAATCAAATTAACGACTATATAGAAAGAGAAAATTTAAATAGGTTAAGATATACAAATAACACAATAGAAAATTTTATATACATATCTAAGTCAGATAAAGAGTATAAGCTGACAGGGCAAAAGATGGTAAAGGTTAAGGAAAATGTTTATATAGAAAAGCCTTACTTAATTTATAAAAGCGATGACAGGTCTTTTGATTTAACGGGAGTATCGGCAACATACTATGGACAACAAAAAATAATTGGTATTTATAATAATGTAAAAGTTTTTTCTAAAGATTTCCAACTTGCGACCGATAAATTATTTATAGATGCAGAAAGAAAGATTGCGTACAACTATAGTCAAAATTATATTAGTTCTGAAAAAATGCAAACTGAAGGAAAGAATCTGTTTTTTAATTTTGAAGAAGAAAAAATAAGATTACAAAATATTAAAACAATAGTGAGAGGAAAAGATGCGTGATATAAATTTTTTAATTAACAAAGAATCTTCTGCTTTTTTTGAATCCTTCGCCAGCCGTATTTATAAAATATTGTTTTCTATTATTTTAGGTTTTGTGTTGGCTGCATACAGTCAGGAAAAAAAAGAAACAAATAAAAAAGAGCTTGTGGTAATAACAGCGGATAAATTAGAATACTCTAACAAAGATAAAATAGCTATATACACAGGAAAGGTTGAAGCTATAAAGGGAAATATTAAACTAAATGCAGATATGATGAGGATATTTTTAGACGATAAAGGTGATGTCTCTAAAATAATAGCTATCGGTAATGTTTATTTTGAGCAAGAAAACAAATGGGGTAAAGGCAAAGGAGCAGAATACTATAAAGATAAAGATTTAATAATTCTTAGAAAGGATGCAGAAGTTCATCAAGATAAAAACGTTGTAGAAGGTGATGAAATTTACTATTACATAGATGAAGAAAAAGCTATAGCAACATCAAAAACTAAGAGAGTAAGAAGTATAATCTTTCCAAAGGAAAAACAACAGTAGATGAGTTATTTAGATTTTTTTGGCTTAAAAGAAGATCCATTTAAAATCACACCAGACCCAAGTTTTTTCTATGAATCTTTAACTCATAGAACCGCCAGAAATTTATTAAAATATGTTGTTGAAAATGGAGAAGGTTTTTGTGTTATTATAGGGGAGCCCGGAACAGGAAAAACCACCATTTTGAGAAAATTTCTATCCGAATTACCGGAAAATTATATATCCGCATTAATTTTAAATCCAAATTTAGCACCGGATGAGTTTTTAAAAACATTATTAGATGAGTTTATGCTACCTTATGACAAAGATATATCCAAAAATGAAATTCTAAAGATTTTAAAAATTTTTCTTTTAAAAAATATATCAAAAGGCATAAAAACATTAATCATAATAGATGAAGCACAGCTTATGCCGGTAGAAACTTTAGAAGAGCTAAGATTGCTTTCTAATTTAGAGACAGAAAAAGAAAAATTAATTCAGATCATCTTAGTTGGTCAGCCAGAGCTGGAAGAAAAATTAAAACTACCGAAGCTCAAACAGCTAAATGACAGAATCACAAATAAAATGTTTTTAGAACGATTAAGTCCAAAAGAAGTAGAAAAATACATAAATCATAGATTACAATTGGCAGGGGGAGAAAAAATAAAAATTAACCCGAAAGTTTATAAATTAGCTTATAAACATTCAAAAGGTATTCCAAGATTGATTAATGTAATAATGTCCAAAGCTTTAATGATTGCTTTTTTAGACAGCAGCTTAGGGATTAAACCTATACATATAAATTCAGCTGTAAAATCACTTTCAGACGAAGAATTAGAGTCAGATGTTGGCTTTTATCATTATCTTCTGATTTTTATCCTATCCTTAGGCATTATAATGGCTTTAGTATATATTTTATTTCAAACCGGAGGATTTAAAATATGGATAGATTTGATATGGCAGCGTTAACATGGGATGAAAAACCTGCAAGAATCAATATAGCAAAAAACGTAGCTGAAAAAATAAAAGAGCTGGTTCCATTAAATCAAAACATGAAAGTCTTAGATTTTGGATGTGGAACCGGATTATTGTCCTTTTTCTTACAGCCTTATGTTGGAGATATTACAGGAATTGATACATCAAAAGGAATGATAGAAGTTTTTGATAAAAAAATTAAAGAAAATCAAATTGAAAATATGAAATGTCTCAATTTAGACATTTGTACAGATAAACTATCAGAAAAGTACGACTTAATTGTTAGCTCCATGGTTTTTCATCATATAAAGAATATAAGTCAGATATTAAAAATTCTTTACGATTATCTAAATGAAGATGGTTATATCGCGATTGCTGACCTTGTTAAAGAAGATGGTAGCTTTCATGATGATAGTGAAGGGGTTGAACATTTTGGGTTTGAAATACAAGAGATGGAAAACAAGCTTAAAGAAGCTAGATTTAAAGGAATCAAATCTGAAATAGCACATATAGTTAAAAAACAAAGAGAGGACACAGAAAGAGAGTATCCAATTTTTTTAGTTGTAGGAAGAAAGTGACGGATTTAGTCCAGCTTAAAAAGATTGTAAACGGCGAGTTTTTAAATCTTATAGAGAATAAAAAAATAAATAGATTCGAGATCGACAGCAGGAGAGTAAAAGAAGGGGATTTTTTTATACCGCTTAAAGGTCAAAATGCAGATGGTCACCAATATATAGAAGATGCAATTGAAAAAGGAGTGGTCGGCTATTTTTCTGAAAAGCCTTTAAATTTTAAAAACGGAATTTTAGTCAAAGATACCTATCAAGCATTGGTAGAGGTTGGAAAACATAGAAGAAATCAAGTTAGAGCAGTTGTTGGCATCACAGGGACAAGCGGAAAAACATCAACAAAAGAACTTATGAATTTTGTATTATCTAATCTTGCAAGCACCTATGCAACGCAAGGAAATTATAACAACGAAATCGGCGTTCCTTTAACTCTTGCCAACATTCCAGAAAACATGGATTTTGCAATCATTGAAATGGGGGCAGGAAAGGTAGGAGATATTGATTACCTTGGCAAGATGGTAAATCAAGACATTAGTGTTTTAGTGTCCGTAGGACATGGACATGTTAGAAAGTTTGGCTCTTTTGAAAACGTTATAAAAGGAAAAGGAGAGATATTCAACTGCGGAGATTATTCAGTGTTGCCATCTGAATTAAAAAAATTCTATAATCCAAAAAATCCGATAACATACGGAGAAGATGGGGATATTGAGATAAGAGATATAAAGATTATCAAGAATGGGACAGTTGGAGTCATTAAATATAAAAATGATAAAATAGAGCTTAAAATACCGGTTTACAATATTGGTGTATTTAAAAATATTGGAGCGGTTGCCGGTATTTTGTACCATCTTGGTTATGACCCAATAAAAAACCTTGAAGTTTTAAAAGATTTTAAATCTCCTTCACAAAGAGGAGAAATCATAAAGATTGGTAATTTTACAATCATTGATGACTCTTACAATGCAAATCCTTTATCTGTAAAAAATGCAATTGATATTCTAAACAGCATGGAAGGTTTTAAGATTTTTGTTTTGGGAGATATGCTTGAGCTTGGAGAGTATTCTCAAGAGCTTCATAGAGAGATTGGAAGGCTTTTAAATGCTTCTTATATAGATTATATAATGCTTTATGGTAATGAAACAAAGTATGTTTTTGAAGAGATTGACGATAAATCAAGGGCTAAACATTTTGATAACAAAGATGACATAGTAAAGGATATTTTGAAATTTTCTGATAGTAAGCCGGTTGTTTTGGTTAAAGGTTCTCGTGGCATGAAAATTGAAGATGTGATTTTAAAGCTTGGGATTATGTTAAAATAGATTTTTAAAAAAATCAAGGGGGTGTATAAGTCATACCGGTATAATGTCCTCGCAAATTTTAACCAAAAAATTGAAAAGTTTTATTCCATGAATGTGAACTATTTAACAAAAGGAGGACATTAAGATGAAAAGAACCAGGAAAAATTACAGTCCAGAATTTAAAGCTAAAGTAGTTTTAAAAGCTACTTCAAGAAAACAAAACCATAAACGAAATAGCAATCAAATACGGCATTCTTCTTAAAAGCCTTATAGAATGGAAAAACAATTCTTAGATTAGCATTGAGGCTGTTCCAAAAATTCACACTGTCATTCTGAACGAAGCGAAGAATCTTATGTTTTTCTTTTCAATCAAAAAAATCAAAAGATGAGATCCTTCGGCCTTCTACCTCAGGATGACACGAAAAGGTAAGCTTACAAGAATTTTGGAACAGAGACCTGTTAATAATTTTGTGTCTGGATTGAAAACTTTTTATTAAACAATTGTAAAATTTCATAAGAAGATACTTTAAAAGCAGGTACAGGCTTTTTCTGCTTTTTATTCTTTAAATTATCTCTTTGTATAAGCAGATTTATCCCAAGTATATCTATAGATTGAAAATATCCACCTAAATTTATTCTTACCTTCTCTATCATGCTATTAACACTTTCCACTGTATTTTTGCTACATAAATCATCTAATTTTTCTAATCCGTCTTGTTTCTTTGTAAGTCCACTTTAAAGAACTGCGTAAACAGAAGCTTTTTTGATTTTGTTTTTCTCTTTTATATCACAGTGATTACAGTACAAATGTATCCGATGGAAGCTCTCTTGTTTTAAAGACACTCAAGTCTTTCTATAAGCTGTTTTTTGATTGTATCTATATGTTGTTTTAAAGTAGTTTAAACCTAAGCTTTTTAATGTAGAATCTATCTTACTTTCTAAAGTATCCATTGGATACTAAACTCATAAGTTAGAAAATATTTTACGAGTTTAATAAAAAGATGTTGCAATATATGCAGAAAGACCTCGTCATAGTTTAAACAAAAAATAACCTTTACAATACTTTTATTATAAATTCAAGAAAATCGGAATTTTCCCAAACCGGTATGACCTATACAACAACTTGCGGATTTTTTAAAAATTTGGTATAATACTTTATACATTAGTAATTGAATAAGATGTTTACGAATTTATTTTTGAGTTAAAAGTTGACGGGTTTGTAGTCTACCTATAAGGAATTAACAGTAAATTCTAATGCTAACGATTAATCCATCTGTTTATCCATTTATTACTTGAATAATAAAGCTTCTTCTAATATCTTATTTGTATGGAGGAAATCATCAGCTTTAAAGTAGAAAAAGAGTTTTCAAATAAGAGATTAGACCAATTTTTAGCCTTAGTTTATCCTGAATATTCAAGATCTTTTTATCAAAATCTCATAGAAAACGGATTAGTATTGTTAGATAACAATTCTGTTAAAAAACCATCAACAAAAGTAAAAACCGGGCAAGAGTTTACAATCATCATACCACCATCCGAGCCTTTAGAAATTGAGCCTGAAAATGTTCCGCTTGAAATCTACTATGAAGACGAAGATTTAGCAGTAGTCTATAAACCACCTGGAATGGTCGTTCATCCATCAGTCGGTCATACATCCGGAACATTAGTAAATGCATTACTCTATCATTTTAAAAATGTATCACAGTATCAAGGAAAAGAAAGGGCAGGGATTGTTCATAGGTTAGATAAAGATACCGCCGGACTTTTGATTGTAGCAAAAACAGAATTTGCACATAAAGAACTTCAAAAAATGTTTCAAGATAGAGAAATAGACAAAAAGTACAAAGCTATCGTTTCTGGAATAGTAAAAAAAGACCATGGCTTGATAGACTTACCTATTGGAAGGTCTATTTACAACAGGCAAAAAATGGGAACGGTAGCAACAAACCTTAAAGATGCACTGACAGAATACTGGGTAGAAAAACGCTTTGAAAAGCAAAATCTAACACTTGTTGATATAAAACTTCATACAGGAAGAACGCATCAAATAAGAGTTCATTTTTCAGCCATCGGACATCCATTATTTAACGATTTTGTTTATGGATTTAAAAAATCAAACTTATCATCAGACCTTGCGAAAAACCTATCAGATAAACTTAACTATCATGCACTTGTAGCGTATAAACTAACATTTAGACATCCAAGGACAAACCAAATACTAAGCATAGAGCTTAAAAGCTTACCAAAAGAAATAGAAGAAATACTGCAGGAGTTAAGCAAGTGAAAAGGAATTTATTTTTAATCAAGATTATGTATATTTTAATACTCTTTTTCTCTTCCAATTCCTGCGCACAAATAGAGGAAGTGGTAAAGATTTATAAATCAGATTTTGAGCAGATAGATTTAGATAATTCGTATGATTTAATCAAGAAAAATCAAAGCTTTGCAATCTCGAGTTATACAGCTTTAAAAATAGCTTCTTTTTTATCCTATCAACAAGATTATAAAACAGCCTTTAAATTCATTCAGTTTGCAGACATAGACGCATTCTTAGAAGAGGATAAACCTTTTTATCTTTATGTTTATGGAACTATTTTAAAAAATCTGCAAGATTCAAAATACTTAGACATATTTAAACAGCTTGTACAAAAATATTGCCACAGCTACTATGGTTATAAAATATACTTAGAAATCTACCCATATCTATCAAAAAGAGAAAAATACAACACCTTAGACACATGCTTGAAAAATAGACATTATGAAAAGGTTAAAAATCTATTGTTTACTCTAAAAGATAAAAACGCAGTAAATTACTATCTTTTAAGTATTTCTCAGGATAAAGAGTTTTACTTTAATCAGATATCAAAAGATTCAGAATTTTATCTTAAAGCATTAAGTAAAATGAGCCATTTAAATCTTATATACGAACAAAAGTATTTAAATACTTTACTTTTAAAAGATGATGTTAAAACATTTTTAAACTTTGTAAAAAACAAAGCTATAAAAGCCTTTTATAAAGAAGATTATAACAGTTTTCAAAAATACTATGAAATGTTTTACAGCTTTAATGATAAAGAAGACAGTGATTTAGAATGGCTAAAATTTCTATACTATTACAAGTCTAAAGATTTAGACCTTGCAAAAACTAAACTTTTAAGCTATCAAAAATTCTCAAATGACCCTTATCAAATAGAGTATTGGAGCAAGCTAATAAAAAACAAAAATATAAACGGGATAGATATTAAAGATAACTATAAAGTCTCAGAAATTACACCATATTTAAGTTTAATCGTGTACAAAACAGGTAAAAGCATAACTATAAAAAAAGAAAATCCTTGTCCTAACAAATATGGAGATATAGCAGAGATTTTAAGTAAACTAAAAAGCATTGATCATAAATTAGCTTGGACAGAAGGGGTTTATCAAGTTAAAAAAGGCAAATGCGAAGAGGTTTATTCAGCATTACCGGAAGCTGGGGTTAGATGTTTTAGTCAGCTTCATGAATGTAGCTATGTAAAACCATTTGGAAGTGTTGAGCCAAAGGAATTTGAGAATATCATTTACGCAATTATGAAGCAAGAAAGCTTTTTTAATCCTTATGCCATATCTTGGTCTAATGCTGTTGGTTTAACTCAGTTTATCCCAAAAACAGGTTATTACGTAGCAAAGCAGATAGGATTAAACGATTTTGACATGGTGGACTTATACAAGCCTGATAATGCTATACTTTTTGCAAAATGGTATGTACAAAAACTTTTAAATATGTTTAACGGAAATTTAGTATACGTTTTTGCATCTTATAATTCAGGAGAAGGGGCTGTTAAAAAGTTTATAGATAAAAACAATATAAAAGATGAAGCCGAGTTTATGGAGTTTTATCCATACCAAGAAACAAGAGATTACGTTAAAAAAGTGTTAAGGAATTATATTATCTATAGATATGAGGAGTGAAGGCATATACAGGATGAGAAATTGAAAATGCTTACAAAAACCAACATCGTCATTCTGCAGCCGGCGAAGAATCTCATACTTTTATAATTTCTCGCCTAAAAACATCGTTATTTATAAATACAAGGAGTAAGAAAATGTTTACAGGATTGATAGAAGAAGTAGGGAAAATATCGGCTATAAATAAGAAGAATGACGGATTAAAAATAAAAGTAAACTGTAATAAAATTTTAGATGATATAAAGCTTGGTGATAGTGTAGCTGTTAACGGCGTTTGTTTGACAGTTGTAAACATTGATAAAAACTCCTTAGACTTTGAAGTATCTAATGAAACTATAAAAAGAAGTAATTTTAAGTTTTTGAAAATCAATGAATATGTTAATTTAGAAAGAGCCATGACGCCGTCAAGCAGGCTTGGTGGGCATATAGTACAGGGACATGTTGATACAACCGGAGAAATAACTTCAATAACAAATCTTGGGCAGCATACAAACATAAAAATCAGATTTTCTTCTGAGTATGATTATCTTGTGATAGAAAAAGGGTCTATTGCGATAGATGGGATAAGCTTAACCATTAACTACATAAACGAAAATGTCATTGATTTAAACATCATACCTCACACATGGGAAAATACAAACCTAAAATACGGAAAGGTTGGCAATATTGTAAACATTGAATTTGATATTCTCGGCAAATATGTAGCAAAAATGTTAAATTTAGGAAAACAAAAAGAGGATAAACTCAAAAATCTACTGGAAAACTGGTAAATTAGACCAAAACAAAATCCTCTCCAAGAAAAACTCTTTTAACTTCTTGGTTTTTTACGATTTCTTGAGGAGTTCCTTCTGCTATTACTCTCCCATGGGCAATTATGTAGGCTCTGTCTGTTATTTTTAAAGTTTCTCTAACATTATGGTCAGTGATGATTATTCCTATATTTCTTGATTTTAAAGATAGTATTAACTGGTTAATATCTTTTACAGAAACAGGGTCTACGCCTGCAAATGGCTCGTCTAAGAGTAAAAAAGATGGGTTTATTATCAAGCTTCTTGCTATCTCAAGCCTTCTTCTTTCACCACCTGAAAGGGTTGAAGCTTTTTGATGTTTAAGATGGTCTATATTAAACTCTTTTAAAAGCTCCTGCGCTTTTGATGTCATCTCAGAAACAGCCAAATTTTGAAACTCTAAAAACATCATAAGATTGTCCCAAACAGTCAAGTCTCTAAATATGGAAGATTCTTGTGGCAGAAAGCTTATTCCTTTTTTTGCCCTTTCCCAAACAGGAAGGTCTGTAATATCTTCACCGCTTAGTAGAACACTTCCCTTTTCTGGCTTTAAAAAACCAAGCAAGCACTTAAAGGTAGTTGTCTTGCCTGCACCGTTTGGACCAAGTAGTCCCACTATTTCCCTCTCTTCTGCATACAAAGACACACCATTTACTACTGTCCTGTTTTTAAAGCTTTTTTCTATATTTTTTAACTCAAGCCTGCTTTTTTCCATTTTAACTCCTTACAAAGTTAAGAATAAACTCTTTTGAAGTCTCGTTTATATCTTGATAGTATATTTTTTGTGCCACTTCCAAGTTGTAAAGATTGCTTAAAAGTTTAACCATCTCTTCCTTAGATAGATTTTTTAAAATATTTGAAATGTTTGCCTTTTGTAATGGATGGTTTATTCCTGTTTTATTTAAAGCTTCTTCTAAACTGTTGCCGGCTTCTATTAAAATCTTTGTTTGTAAAGCTTTTTCTAACTGAGATAAGATTAAGCTTTGGATTTCAAAAGGATGAACGCCGTTATTAAGCAGATTGATAAAAATCTTTAAAGCAGAAATATCTTTTTTAAAAAATTTGTCTAAAAAATTAAATACATTCTCTTCAAAGACAGGAGTAATTACAGCATCTATATCTTCTTTTGTTATTTCTTTCTTATCTCCAACGTACAATAAAAGTTTTTCCACTTCATTTTTTGCTATTGTCAAATCGTTGTTTAAAAGACTGGCAAGGTATTTTAAATTTTCTTCTGAAATGGCTTTTCCTTCCTTTGCTAATTTGTTTTTTAAAGAAGTTAAAAATCCCTGAAAAGTTAGTTTTTTAGAAATTACAACATCAACATTATCAAGTTTCAGCATAGATTTATAAGGCTCTTTATCCAACTTTTCTAAATTTACAACTAAAATTAATCTATCCGGCAGTTTTATATTTTTAATATCTTCTATGATTTGTTTTAACTCGTCCTTTTTGAGCTTATCTGTAAAGGCTTCAAAATCTCTAACCACTATTGCCTTTGAAGACGAGAATAAATCTTTTGAAAAAATATGATTTCTAAAAGATGCATAATCTAACTCATCTCCCCAGTAAACTTTTACAGGCAAAACCGATTTAAACTTCTCAACGACAAGAATCTTTGTTAGATATTCATCTCCGTAGATAATTAAAACCGGCTTTAACTGACTTAAATTAAATTCTTTTAAAAGCTGACTTGCTTTTATCTCACTCATTTTTTGTAAGCACCGCTTGAGTTCTTATCTTAATCAATTCTCCAGCTTCTTCAAAAGCGTAAATTTTTTCAATATCGGATCTTAAACCGGCACCTATATACTGAGTATTTTCTTTAATCATCCGGTCTATAGCAACATTTCCATGTTTATCTTCTGCTCTAAGTCTTAAATCAATGCTAACTTTATAAACGTTAGCCCTTTGAGCCGGAGAATATCCAAGCGGTATAAAGTTAAGATTTACAACATCTGCATATACAAAATATTTAGTATTATCACTACATTCTATTTTGTTTCCGGATTGTAAAATTCCATCACTTATGCTTTTGGTCAAAACATCTCTTAAAGTTGGTTCTGGATAGTTTACATTTACTGATTTTAAACAGTAGATTTCAGGATTTTTATTTTTTATTGCTGTATATTCTTTAATGGAGCATCCGTTTAAGAGTATATAAATAAAAACTAAACTTAACAGTAATACACCTTTGATAAGAAATTTAAGGGAAATTCTTGGCTTACCTTTCACTCTCTTGCCTCTCTTAACTGTCTAACTTTTTCTTCTAATTTTGACTTTACAAATGGCGTAACCATTGAGCTAACATCTCCATTATGAAATGCAACATCCTTTACGATGGTTGAGCTTATATGAATGAGCTCTTGAGATGGCATCATAAAAAATGTTTCTACTTTGTCAAGCTTGTAGTTTGTCATTGCTATTTGAAGCTCATACTCAAAATCTGTAAAAAGTCTTACTCCTCGTACAATGATTTTAGTGTTGTACTTTTTCATAAAATCTACCAAAAGCCCTAAAAATCCTTCTACAATCACCCTACCTTTATACTTTGAGACAGCATCTTCAAACATTTCTATTCTTTCTTTCAAAGTGAAAAGTGGTTTTTTCTTTGGATTTTCAGCTAAAGCAACTACAACAGTATCAAAAATATTCAATGCTCTATCTACTATATCTAAATGTCCAAAATGAACAGGGTCAAATGTTCCAGGATAAACACATATTTTGGCTGTCATTGTTTTCTCCAAAAACTGATGACTGTATCTCCATATTTTCTTGATTCTAAATAAAAATTTGGTTCAATACTGCTTAGGTCGTTTTTAAATCTATGTTCTACTATTAACATACCGCCATTTCTTAAAACTCTTAAACCTTCTTTAATTAGTTTATCATAATATTTATAATCGTAAGGTGGGTCTGCAAAAACAATATCAAAGCTCTCATCGGCTTGGTCTTTTAAGTATTTTAAAACATCTTTTGATACAAATTTAACATTTTCAAAATTCTTTAGCTTTTTCCTTATCTGATTAATTCTTTCTCTTTCTATATCCACAAAGACTACAGATTTTGTACCTTTTTCTAAGGCAGCCATTCCAATTTGACCGGTTCCGGCAAATAAATCTAAAAACTCTTTACCTTTCACGCTGTAAAGGATATTAAACAAAGCTTGCTTTACCAAGTTTGACGTTGGTCTTAACTCTCTCAAATTCTCTCCTGATTTTTCTCATCAACTCGCACATATGATGCAATTATTATATTATTTTATACCTTGGAGTGAGAAATTAGGATTTTTATAGATTTTAAAAAGAGATCCTTTAGACTTACGTCCTCAGGATGACACGGAAAGGCAAGCTTACAAAAATTTTGGAACACCCTTATTATACTGATTTATATTAATTTAGACATTTTAAAAAAGCTAACAAAAACTAATTTCTTCACCTTACTGCTCCACAACTTTCCTTCTTATCTTAGCACCAATGTTGATTAATTTATCATCTATATGTTCATAACCTCTGTCTAAATGATAGATGTTAAATATTTTTGTTTCTCCTTCTGCTACCAAGCCAGCGATTACCATTGCAGCACTTGCTCGTAAATCTGTTGCTTTTACTTCTGCTCCTGTAAATTTCTTAACAGGTCTAATAATGGCAGTTTTTCCTTTTATCTCAATATCTGCTCCAAGTCTGTTTAACTCTGGAACATGCATAAATCTATTTTCAAAAATATTTTCTGTAATCTCAGATATTCCATCAGTAAAACAAAGTAGAGTCATAAACTGAGCTTGAAGGTCTGTTGGAAATAGTGGATATTCTTTTGTCTCTACATTTACAGGTCTTAATTTTTCTTCTCTTTTAATTAAAACTTCGTTATCTGAAAGTCTTACAATGTGTATGCCGATTTTATTTGAAATTTCTTCTACATACTCCAAATATTGGCTTGGATAGTTTCTGATTATTATTTTTCCATCTGTCAATGCAGCTAATACTAAAAAAGTTCCGGCTTCAATTCTATCTGGAATTACTTTATGATAAGCTCCGTGAAGTTCTTTAACGCCGTTTATAACAATTTTGTTAGTTCCTTCACCTGTAATATCTGCTCCCATTTTTTTAAGCATAAAGGCAAGGTCTACAACTTCTGGTTCCAATGCTGCATTTTCTATAACTGTCTGACCTTCAGCTAAAGATGCAGCCATTAAAATATTTTCTGTACCTGTAACTGTGATTTTGTCAAAGAAGATATGAGCTCCTTTTAAGCCTTTTGGTGCATAGGCTTTTATATATCCATGCTCTATTTTTATCTGGGCTCCCATTTTTTCTAAGGCTTTTAGATGTAAATCAACCGGTCTTGCTCCAATAGAACATCCACCAGGCAAAGCAACTTCTGCATAGCCAAACCTTGCAAGCATTGGACCCAGTACAAGGATAGATGCCCTCATCTTATTTACTAAATCGTATGGAGCGGTGTAAGATTTTGGATTAGCAAGTTTAAAACTGTATGTTTTATCTTTTATGTGATTTATTTCTGTTCCTAATTCTTGTAAAAGCTTTTTCATTGTATCTATATCTAAAAGGTCTGGAAGGTTTTCTATTATTACTTCATCGGATGTTAGGATGGTTGCAGCCATGTTAGGAAGTGCGGCATTTTTAGCTCCAGAAACTTCCAGCACACCCTCTAATCTATTTCCACCTTCTATAATTAATGCTTCCTTCAACTTAACATCTTCCTTTAACATGATTCTTCTCCTTTATTTTAGCAGGTTTTTTATCTTATATCTAATTTTTAATCGAGAGTGCTGGAAAAAATTTTTGAAAGTTTACCTTTTTTGTCATCCTGAGGACGTAAGTCCGAAGGATCTCCTTTTTTGATTTTTTTATTTGGAAAGAAGAGCAGGAGATTCTTCGCCGGCTGCAGAATGACGATGTTGGTATTTACAAGCAATCTCTCTATCCAATCTTTAATCTCCTATTCTTTTAAACCTCTCACTTGCAATAACAACTCTATCAATTCCAGCCAAATCTTTATAGATTTCTATATTTTTATATCCGTTATCTTCCAAAATTTGCTTTACCTTTTCAGCTTGACCTATTCCAACTTCAAAAGCAAAAAAACCTTCTTCTTTTAGAAAATCTTTTAAAGAATTTACTATCTTTTCGTGAAATTCTGTTCCTTCTTTACCGGAAATTAAAGCTTCTTTTGGCTCTTTTTTTACTTCTTCTTGGAGTTTTTGATAATCTTCTTCTTTTATGTATGGTGGATTAGAAACTACAAAATCAAGCTTTAGAAGGTTTAAAGAATCTATTTTTTTATTCATAATATCAAACTTAAAAAGTTTTAACCTGTTTAAGACTCCATGAATTTTAGCGTTTTTTTCTGTAATCTCTAAAGCTTTTTCTAAGATATCAATTCCTATGATTTTCAAGTTTTTTAGATTTTTTAGCAGACTTACAGAAATACAGCCACTACCTACGCCAACTTCTAATCCGATTAACTTTCCCTTAACGTTTTGCAACTTTTCAATAACTTTCTCTACTAAAATCTCTGTCTCCGGTCTTGGAATTAATACGCCTTCTTCTATGTAAAAATCAAGTCCAAAAAATTCTTTGCTTTTTGTAAGGTATGCCATAGGATAACCCAAAGCTCTTTTTTCAGATAAAACTACTAATTTTTTTGCATCTTCTTCCGATATCTCTAAATCCGGATATGAAATAATGTAATGTTTTGGAAGATTAAGAATTTTAGAAATAAGTATTAAAGATTCATTAGCTGGATTTTCTACTTTTGATTCTTTAAAGATTTCTGTTATTTTGTTAAACAGCTCTTTTAACTTCATTGAAATTTTGGAAGCTTCCAATCATAGAGAATTGCTACGATTCTAAACATCAAAACAAGCAAACTGCAAACAATAGATGCTACTGTTAAATCTGATGTTAAAACCATAGATATGTAAAATCCGATTGATCCTATTATGCTACAACTTGCATAAAAATCATCCCTCAGTACAGATGGAACTTTTCCAAGAAGTAAATCACTAATTACACCACCACCTACACCTGTAAGTGTCGCAAGTATGATAATTCCAAAAAAAGACACATCAGCATTATATGCAATAATTGCTCCCGTTGTAGTAAAAGCTGACAAACCGATTGCATCAGGAATTAAAATGTAGTATTTGTTTGAAATATCACCTTTAACGACTTTATACATCACAACAGCAACCCAAACGCCAAAGAGTGCAACGCTCATATCTGTGATAGATTTTAAAGCATTTGGAACTGTATTTATAAGTAGATCTCTCGTAATTCCACCACCAAGTGCAGTCATAATCCCTAAAACAGTAATTCCAAGCAGGTCTAAACCCTCTTTTATTGCCTTCAAAGAACCTGTTACAGCAAAGGCTACAAGTCCTATGATGTTCATGATGAAGAAAATTTCTTTTGCAAACTCCATATCTCCTCGCTCATGTTTAAGCTACCATTTAACACAATGTTAAACTCTTCATCAAACCTTACTTTGTAGCCTAAAAATTTTACTCCAACTTCTAACGCTTTTAACAAGTATTTACTAAACTCTCTATCTGTTTCATAATTTGGCAGAAATTCTTCACAATCTCTAAATGCAATTATCATAATACCTGCTTCATAACCTTTATTTTTTAATTCTATCAGATGTTTTATATGTTTTGCTCCTCTTGATGTTGGTGCATCAGGAAATAGGCAGAGTTTTCCTTTTTTAAGATTACAGCCTTTGACTTCTATATAAAAATTGTCATCAATGAGAAAATCTATTCTGCTGTCTTGATACAAAACCTCTTTTTTTATCTTTTGAGGTTTATAACTAAGATATCCTTTTTCTATAATTTTTTCTGCTATTTTAGAATGGAAAAAAGTATTTAGTAGAATGTAGCCCTCTTCCATCTTTGCAGAAATTAACTTATAATTTGTTTTATTTTCTGCTTTATTTTTTATGACTAAAATCTCTCTTCCTTTTGTGAGAATCTCTTTTAGCCTTCCTGTATCTGCAATATGACATTTTGTAATACTTCCATCAATTTCAATCAGTCCAACAAATCTATTTAATCTCTCTATAAACTTAGCTTTTCTTAAAGGTAGAAACTCTGATTTATCAAGTATTTTCATAATTTTCTAAATACTCAACCGCCGTAGGTAATGCAACTCTTCCTTTCGCCGTTCTTTTTATAAATCCAAGCTTAAGAAGATAGGGCTCAATTACTTCTTCTATCGTTCTTTTGTCTTCTGATATTGCAAATGATATTGTGTTTAAGCCAACAGGACCACAGTTAAACTGATAAACCAAAGATTTTAGATATTTTAAAGACAATCCATCTATTCCATCTTTACCGATAGATAAAAATCTCAGTGCATCAAAAGCTGTTTCTCTATCTATAACATCTTTTTTGTGAATAACAGCATAATCATAAACTCTTTTTAAAAGTTTGTTTGCAATTCTTGGAGTTCCTTTTGAATGTTTGGCAATCTCTAAAGCACCCTCTTCTGTAATGTTTATGTTTAAAATTTTAGCAGACCTTAAAATGATTTCTTTTAAAGATTTCTCATCATAAAAATCAAGATTTAAAATTATTCCGAAACGAGAGATTAAAGGTGTTGATAACATGCCTATTCTTGTAGTAGCTCCGATCAGTGTAAATTTATTAATGTCTAATCTTATAGCTTTGGCAGACCTTGCCTTTCTGTTAGACCCACCACCAACTACAACATCCACTTTAAAATCTTCCATTGCAGAGTATAAAATTTCTTCCAATGTTGGAGTTAGTCTGTGAATTTCATCAATAAATAAAATATCACCTTCTTTTAAGGAAGTAAGCAGTCCTACAAGGTCTCCTTTTTTCTCTAAAACAGGTGCAGATGTTATTTTTATATTTGTTCCAAGCTCACTGGCTATGATTGTCGCAAGAGTTGTTTTACCAAGTCCTGGTGGTCCTGAAAGTATAGTATGGTCAAGAGTTTTTCCTTGAATTTTACATGCTTCTATAAAAACTTTAAGCTGTTTCTTAACTTCTTCCTGTCCTATAAAATCATTAAGTTTGAGTGGTCTGATTGAATGTTTTTCTGATATCATAATAGTATTATTTTACCATGAGGTTTTTTATGGTAAGGTATTATTTAGCCAAGACAGAGCCTGAAGAGTATTCATACAATATGATGGAAAAGGAAAGTAAAACTGTTTGGAATGGAGTAAAGAATCCGTTAGCTCAAAAGTTTATAAAACAGATGAAAAAAGATGATTTGGTTTTTATCTATCATACAGGAAAAGAAAAGGCTATCGTTGGAATTGGTAAAGTAGTGTCTGAGCCTTATCAAGACGAAAATGGCTTGTACGTTGTAGATATTCAGCCATATAAGAGATTGAATAAGAAATTAACTTTATCTGAGATTAAAAAAATGAAAGAGTTTCAAGATTTTTATCTTGTAAAAATGCCTCGTTTATCTGTAATGGAAGTTCCGGACGATTTAGCTAATTTGATTTTAAAGTTAACAGAGTGAGAAGTGATGAAAATTTTTAATATGCTTGTAAAGAAGTCTTAGATGGTAATCTTGTCCGTCATTCTGCAGCCGGTGAAAAATCTCATTTTACCCTTCTTCCTTTCAAATAACAATAAAAGAAGTAATTCTTCGGACTTACATCCACAGGATGATAAGGAAAGGTAAATTTACAAAAATTTTGGAACACTCTTGATTTTGATTTGAAATTTTTATGAAAATGGATATATTGATAATCTTCTATATCCCTCCTTTGGATATTATGATATAATATTAGATTACTGGATGGGTGTCCGAGTGGCCGAAGGAGCAGCACTGGAAATGCTGTGTACGGGTAATCCCCGTACCGCGGGTTCGAATCCCGCCCCATCCGTTAGAGGTTGAGACAGAATTACAATCCGGGACCCTCCGGATAGAAGACGGTGAACCTCCCCAGGTCCGGAAGGAAGCAAGGATAAGCCGACCCTTCTATGCCGAAGTGGTATCCCGGTTTATATAAAACTAAGTAAGTAGGCAAGTAAGCGAAAAACATCATCTAATTGTTAAGATACATTATTAACAAATCTTAACCAAATCTTAATAAACTCTAAACAAAAATTTCATAAAATATAATCTATGGAAAACATATTAAAGCTCAGGCTTTTAGATAATAGTATACTTTTTAGCTTATTTGTATTAGAGCTTATACTTTCAGCAGGATTATTTCTAAACCTTATAAAAATCTTTTACGATATTTACGAATCCTACCCTAACATCAATGAAATCATAAGACATCTAATAAACAATGCATTATCTATGTTTATTCTGATTGAGATTATAAAAAGCGTCAATGATTATATTTACTACAAAAGAATAAGAATTTCTGTTGTTTTAGATGTGTCAATTATAATTCTTTTAAGAGAGCTTGTGCTTGGCTTATACCAACATACAATTTCCGAAAGCTTTGCTATCATGATAACAGGAATAATTTTTATAATGATAATTGCAAGAGCGATAACAATAAAATTTTCTCCAAATAACTACAACAGAATAGGAGTGTAAAGATGGCGTTGATTTATGTTATTGAAGATGATGAAGACATAAATGAGCTTTTGACTTACAACTTTAAAAAAGAAGGCTTTGATGTAAGGTCATTTCCAAACGGTAAAGTTGCCTTTGAACATATCAAGCAAGAAAAACCGGATATCGTCGTTTTAGATTTAATGATGCCGGAAGTTGATGGTCTTGAGTTTTGTAAGCTTGTTAGGTCTGATAAAGAATTAGAGCGTATTCCGTTAATAATGCTAACGGCAAAAAGCACTGAGATAGATAAAATTGTTGGTCTTGAGCTTGGAGCAGATGATTATGTGACAAAACCGTTTTCATTTAGAGAGCTTCTTGCGAGAGTAAAGGCACTTTTGAGACGTTCTAAATCTCTTCATTTTCCTACCGCAAAACCGGAGTATAAATTTGGAGATTTAAAAATAAATCCAGAAAAATTTGAAGTAACGATAAAAGGTCAGCCGATTCATTTGACAACTACTCAGTTTAAGCTTCTCTTAGCACTTATAAACTCTCAAGGTAAAGTATTATCAAGAGATTACATAATAGAGCATGTTTGGGCTTGGGATAAAGATGTTTATGATAGAACAATTGATGTTCATATAAAAAAGTTAAGAGAGCTGCTAAAAGAATATGGAAACTGCATTAAAACAATAAGGGGAGTAGGCTATAAGTGGGAATGTGAGTCTATCCTATAATCCTTTACATTTGCGGAGTTAAAGATTTTTTCAAACTTGTCTTAAAAATGCTTTAAATTTTTTATCTTCAATTCCAAAGTTAGTTGCTGCAGCTTCTAATCCTCAACTAAAATTTTTACATCTTTCGAAATTAACCTCACCGCCTAAAGAGAGCTTTAACATCAATAAAGGCAAAACTAAAATCAATAAAACTTTTTCATGACACCAATCTCCGATTGTTAGTTTTAATCTAAATATAATTTATATAATTTTATATTTCAATATATTTTTTTATATTTTTTTAAATCAAAAAATGGAAGTTGCTTAATTGGATAAATAAGTAAATAATGCTTTGATGTGAGAAATCCAAAAGATTAAAAGATTCTTGGTTATAGCTGTAGAATGATAAAAGTTAGAAAGTAATATTTTGATGTGTGGGTATTGTTTGGCAACTCATGAATTTTTCCGCATTCTCGATTTCTTACCCAACGTATATGAATGTCAGATGTGATATACTAATTTAAATATTTAGGAGTTAAGATATGAAAAGATTAATAATTACATTCTTATTGTTTTTTACATTATCCCAATTGTCATTTGGAGGAGAAAGAGTGCTTAAAGTAATATATCCAAATAATTTGACTTTAATATACAAACAAACACAAGGAAAAGGAATAATAGCCGGTAGTATTTTTATTAGAGGTGGAAGCTTTGAAGATGGAACAGAGAAAGCTGGTCTTACAAATTTAACATTAAAATTATTATTAAAAGGTTCGAAGAAATATTCAGATTATGATATAAACAAATTTTTTGAAGACAGCGGTGGGTATATATCCTCTTCGTCCGGTGAAGATTTTTCAAATATTGACTTTGCCGCCACTGTAGATAATTTCCCTAAGGCTGTTGAGATTTTAATGGATATTTTAGAAAACCCATTATTTCCAGAAGATAAATTTGTCCAAGAAAAAGGCAATATGATCGCACAAATAAAGGCAAAAAAAGAAGAAGGATTTTCCATCGCCTTTGATGAGTTAAGAAAAGTAATATACAAAGATACAAACTACCAATACAGCCCACTTGGAATAGAAGAATCGCTGAACAATATAACATCGGAAGATGTAAGGAAAAGATGGAATGAGCTTTTAAACAGTAATAGGATAGTTATTTCAATAGTTGGGGATGCTTCATTTAAAGAATTTGAAAATCAGTTAAATAATTTCTCAAGACTACCAAAAAAAGAGCATTTTAGCTTCCCAAAAATTGATAAAGTTATTGAAGATAACCAATGTATTACAGTTCACAGAGAAGGTCAACAATCAACTATTTTAATTGCTTATAACGCTCCAACTCTTTTAGATAAAGATTACATTCCGTTTAGAGTATTAAATGGAATTCTTGGAAGCGGCTTTACTTCTCGTATGTTTCAAGAGCTAAGAGAAAAAAGAGGGCTTGCATACGCAACAGGTTCTTACTTTCCGACAAGATTAAACATTGGCACAGTTGTTTTATATATTGGCACAGACCCTAAAAAAGGAGAAAATGCAGAAAAAGGTATGAGAGAGGTTGTTAAAAGTTTGAAAGAAGAAATAAAGGAAGAAGAGATAAAAACATCCAAAGAAAAAATTCTTGGAACGTTTATGATGGATCATCAAACAAGGTCAAAACAAGCATATTATTTAGGATGGTTTGAAACTGTAGGACTTGGTTATCAGATGGATAAAAATTATACAAATTTAATTAAAAAGGTAAAACTCAAAGATTTAACTGAACTTACAACCAAATATTTTAAGAAATCTTCTTGTATTATGGTGTCTCCGTAAAGTAGGTTTTGAAAATAAAGTATTTAATCTTGTTAATGAGAAATTAGTGATTTTTATAGAATTTAAGAGGAGATCCTTCGACTTACGTCCTCATGATGAAAGAGAAAGATTGAATGGCAAACATTAGAAAAAGGATAATCTTCTTTGTCATTCTGCAGCTGGCGAAGAATCTCCTACTTCTATTAATTTTTTGCCCGACATATAAGAAGTATTTATAATAATGCATTTCAAATAATCTTTGGAGGTAAAAATTGATCTGGTTTACTGAGTATCAAACACCAAACACAGGATTAACTGTAAAAGTTAAAGAAGCTAAAACAGTGAAATCAAAGTATCAGAAAATCTTGATCTTGGATACTTATGAGTATGGCAAAATGCTTGTTTTAGATGGTGCAGTTCAAACAACAGAAAGAGATGAGTTTATATATCATGAGATGCTTACACATCCTGCCCTGATAAAACATCCAAATCCAGAAAGGGTTCTTGTTGTTGGCGGTGGTGATGGTGGAACAATTAGAGAAGTTTTAAAACATCCATCTGTTAAAGAAGCTCATTTATGCGAAATTGATGAAGAAGTTATAAAAATTTCAAAAGAGTATCTTCCTACAATTTCATGTGAACTAAACAATCCAAAAGTCCAAGTTTTTGTAGAAGATGGGAATAAGTTTTTAGATGAAAGAAAAAATTATTATGATGTTATACTGCTTGACCTGTCCGACCCAGTAGGTTCTGCAGAAGCTTTGTTTAAAAGAGAATTTTATACTAAGGTTAAAAATGCACTTAGAGAAAATGGAATAATGGCAGCACAAACTGAATCTCCATTTTTACAAGAGCTTTATTTTAAGACAGCTGTAAATGAGATTAAACAAGTATTTAAATACTTTGGAACCTATTTAGCATTTATTCCAACATATCCAGCTGGAATGTGGAGCTTTACATTGGCGTCCAATGATGTTGATATTTTAAAGTATGAAGAAAGCGAGTTTGATAAGATTAAGGATTTGAAAACAAAATATTTTTGTGATAAAATATACGTTTCTTTATTTTCAATACCAAAATTTGTATCAGATTTAATTAAATAATCGAGAGGTGAGAAATTGGCAAGAGAGGTTTTAGACTTAATCGCAAAAAGAGCATCAGAAAAGACAAATATTAAACTTTACGGAAGAAGCGTAGAAAGGGTGTTGGCTGGTCTTTTAACAACATCAGATTTTTGGAAAGTTGTAGACTTGGCTGACCAACCGGTGCCGGCGACAGCAGAAATAGTAAGACAGCTTGTAGCTGAAGGTATCGCAAAAATAGAAAACGATGAAATCTTATTAATAGAAAAAGGTTTTAATCTCGTAAAAGAGTTAAAAATACCACCAGCTGTTGATTACTCTTGTAAAGCTTGTGAAGGCAGAGGTATACCATTCTATGCAAATTTAGATTGGTATCATACATTCTTGCAAGTTACAAAGGATAGACCAAAAGCAATTCAAGAGTATGACCAAGGCAGCGTTACACCGGAAACTACTGTATCAAGAGTTTTATTCTTAGATTCAAGAGAAGATTTAAGAGATAGAGATATTCTTGTCATGGGTGCTGAGGATGATTTAACAGGTTTAGCTGTAGCTTTAACAAGACTTCCAAGAAGAGTTTTAATCTTAGATATAGATGAAAGGTCTATAGATTTTGATAACAGGATCTTTAAAGAACTTGGCATAGACAATGCAGAAGCTATAAGATTTGATTTAAGAAATCCATTCCCGGAAGAATGGTTGAAATCTTTTGATGTATTTATCACAGACCCGCCGGAAACATTAAAAGCCTTTAAAGCATTTATTGCAAGAGGTATTGCAGCATTAAGACAAGAAGGTAGCGTTGGATACTTTGGATTAACATTAAGAGACTCTTCTATTACAAGATGGCATCAATTCCAAAAAGCTTTAATAAACGATTATGGAATGGTTATTACAGACATAGTTCAAGACTTTAACGCATACATGAACTGGGACTATCATGCCGAGACAAAAGCTCAGGAAGTAGCACCGGTTAATAAAGTTCCAACAGATATATGGTATAGGTCTGCATGGGTAAGAATGGAAGCGTTGCCAGGCTTTAAAGGTGAAAACGTTCAAATCACTGACGAAGTTTTCAGAGAGTTATACTTAGACGAAGAGGGCTCAACTACTTAATATAATCTTAAACAAGGGGCGATTTATCGCCCTTTTCTTAATGATATATTTCACATATCTTATCTGCACTTTCTGTTTGGATTGTAGAATGTGTTATAATTTTTTCTTTTAGGAATTTTTCTAATTTTTCAAGAACTTCTTCCATTAAAACCTTATAGCTTTTTTTCAAAATGGGAAAAATTTCTTTAAAGATGTAAATACTGAAAATTAATGATAAGATTGTGTCAATGATGCTTATTTGAAAAAGAAAGATAAAAATTCCACAACAGACAAGGATAACAACGCATCACTCAAAAGATGAATATAAGCAGCTGCAATGTTTATATTCTCATGATGGTGGTGGTCATCTTCTTCATGGTGATGATGATGTTTTAAAATTAATGCTGATACTAGATTTACTATAAAAGCTATAAATCTAAAGATTATGGCAAATAAACCTTTAACTTCTTCTGGATGAATCAATCTAAGCGTAGCTTCATAAATAATAAAAATTAATGTTATCATTAAAATTAAACTGTTTACAAAGCCGGCCATAGATTCAGCTTTTAAAAAGCCAAAAGTCATTTCTAAGGTTGGCTTTTTTTGACAAAGCTAAAATGGCAATCAAGCTGACAATTAAAGAAATAAAATCTTGAAAGTTGTGAATTGCATAAGTGATTAAGGATATTTAGTTTGAATACAAGCCAAAAATAACTTGAATTATAACGATTAAAATATTTAATCCTATTGCAATTATTAGCCGGTTTTTGTTTTGATTTGTATCTCTTTCTCTCAGTTTATTTTCTATGTAAACCATTTCAAGCTTTTGCGATTACATAAGCGTACAGATTTCCATTAACTTTATTTTTGATTGTTTTGTAAGCTTCTAATAATGTTGCACCTGTTGTTAAGATATCATCAAAAACAAGCGTATTGCCATCTATTTTGTCAACTGTTAACTTAAAGCTATCTTTTAGATTTTCAAACCTTTCTGTCTTATTTAACTCAACCTGTAGTTTTGTCTCTTTGACTTTTATCAAATAATCTTTTACGAGATATTTTGGAAATATGTAAGTCAAAATCTCCTTTAAATGATTAAATCCTCTTTCTTTTAATTTTTTGTTTGATATAGGAATGTATAAAATATTTTGTACTTGGTTTTGTCTGGCGAACTTTTGAAAGTCTTCTTTAATGATTTTTGCTATATCGTAAGCTAAATTTTTATACTTACCAAACTTATACTCTCTAAGAATCTCTCCAAATTCATAATAATCTGTAAAAGCTTCTATGTAAGAATATTTTCTATCATATTTACATTCTTCACATATTGGATGGGTGTTTCCTCCAGACTTTCCGCAACTTCTACAAAAGAAGCTTTCGGTTTTTTCAAATTTTGATAAACAATCATCACAAACAATGTTTTGGTTTGTAAATATAAATGGATTGCCACATAAAACACACTCTCTTGAAAAAAGTGGGTTAAATATTAGCTTAAATTTACTTAACCAATGGTAATCCTGATGTTTTCCACTCAAATAATCCACCTTTTAGATTGTTTACGTTTTTAAATCCGGCTCTATCTAATATCTGGCTTGCGATCACACTTCTATGGCCAGACCTACAGTATACAAGGATTTTTTTATCTTTGAAGTTTTTAAGCTTATCTAATTGCTGTCCTAAAATTTGGACAGGAATGTTGATTGCATTACTTATATGTCCTTCTTGGTACTCTTGTGGTGTTCTGACATCAAGAATTATAATATTTTTCTCTTTTTGCATCATTTCATAAAACTGCTTTGCATTTAAATCTTGGTATGCAAAAGAAAATCCGAAAATTAATAAAATTGTCAAAAAAGCCTTTCTTATCATTCTTCATCTACCTCCACTTTTATTCCTACTTCTTTAAGTTGTTTTTCTGAAACATAATCCGGTGCTTCTGTTAGCGGGCATATCCCTTTTTGTGTCTTAGGGAATGCGATCATGTCTCTTATACTTTCGCTACCTGTCATAAGTGCTAAAATTCTATCAAGACCAAAAGCTAATCCACCGTGTGGTGGTGCTCCGTAGCTTAAAGCTTCTATTAAAAATCCAAATTTTTCTTTTGCCTCTTCTTCTGAAATGTTTAAAAGCTGGAATACTTTTTCTTGTATATAAGGTGTATGTATTCTTATTGAGCCACCGCCTATCTCCTCACCATTTAAAACCATGTCGTAAGCTTTTGATTTAAAGCTAAGTGCAATTTCTGGATTGTTTAAAGCTTCATCTAATCTGTCTATATCTTCGTCTTTTGGACTTGTGAACGGATGGTGTATTGCAACAAGTCTGTTTTCTTCTTCGTCCCATTCAAAAAGTGGAAAATCAACCACCCATAAAAACTCTAATCTGCTATTGTCTATTAGATTCATTTTTTCTGCTATATGCTTTCTTAAAAATCCTAAGACTTTGTAAGTAATATCTTTTTTATCCGCAATAAATATTAGCAAGTCTCCATCTTTTGCGTCCATAAGACTAAATAACTTTTGTTTTTGCTCCTCTGTAAAGAATTTTAGGATTGGAGAAGTAGCTTCTCCATTTTCAAGTTTAACCCATGCCATTCCTTTGGCACCAAACTTTTTAGCGTATTCTGTAAGCTCATCAATTTCTTTTCTTGAAAATTTAGACCCACCTTTAATGTTTATACCTTTTACAAGTCCGCCGGATTTTGCTACATCGTTAAATACTTTAAATTCTACTTCTTTTGCTAAATCCGTAATATCTATAAGCTCTAAACCATATCTTAAGTCAGGTTTGTCTGTCCCGTATTTATTTATAGCTTCTTCGTAGCTCATTCTTCTAAAAGGAATTTTTATATCAATTCCAAGAACTTTTTTGTATACATGCTGAATCAAAGATTCTGCTAAAGTTATCACATCATCTTCTGTTACAAAAGACATCTCTAAGTCTATTTGTGTAAATTCTGGCTGTCTGTCTGCTCTTAGGTCTTCATCTCTAAAACATTTGGCTATTTGGAAGTATCTTTCAAGTCCTGCAACCATCAAGATCTGTTTAAATAGCTGTGGTGATTGTGGAAGTGCATAAAATTTACCTTTTTCTAATCTTGATGGAACTAAAAAATCTCTTGCTCCCTCCGGCGTTGATTTTGTAAGCATTGGAGTTTCCACTTCAATAAATCCATTTCCGGCTAAGAACTCTCTTACCGCTTGGTATACTTCATGTCTTAATATTATGTTTCTTTGCATAGATGGTCTTCTTAAGTCTAAATATCTGTATTTTAATCTAACTTCTTCACTAACTTTTATGTCATCTTCTATTGGAAAAGGTAAAGCCTTGGATGTGTTTAAGATTAAAAGCTCTTCTCCCGCTACTTCAATATTTCCTGTTTTCATTTTAGGATTTTCAGTACCTGCTGGTCTTCTGTTAACTCTACCTCTCACACCGATAACGTATTCTGATTTGAGTTTTTTTGCTTTATTGTATAACTTTTCTCCAATTTTTGATGGGTTAAAAACTACTTGAACTATACCCTCTCTGTCCCTGAGATTTATAAAAATAACTCCACCATGGTCTCTAACAGTGTCAACCCAACCAAGAAGTCTAACTTCCTTGCCTATATTTGATTCGTTTAAATCTCCACAGTAGCAATCTCTTTTAAATTCTCTAAGCTGGTCTATCATAAAACCTCCTGTAAATAGTTGTTGTTTTGATAATTATTATA
>GG748557.1_pt3 | contig 24545 bp, 33 predicted proteins | sample 429578 | NCBI scaffold set GG748486.1
TTACCTCGGGATTTCAGTGTCAATTATTTCAAATGACATTATTTAGCTCCTTTCATGGTCTTTTGCTAAACTTAAAAGATATTCACCGTATTCTGTCTTTTTAAGTGGTTGGGCTAATTTTAAAAGATGCTCTTTCGAAATCCATCCATTATTGTAGGCTATTTCTTCTATACAGCCTATCATTAAACCTGTTCTTTTTTCTATTGTTGCAACAAATTCTCCGGCTTCAAGAAAACTATCATGGGTTCCGGCATCAAACCGTGCAAAACCTCTACCAAGCAGTTTGACTTTTAGCTTTTTATCTTTTAAGTACATCTCATTAACAGATGTAATTTCAAGCTCTCCTCTTTCTGATGGTTTTACATTCTTTGCATAATCTACAGCTTTTTTATCGTAAAAATACATCCCTACCGCTGCATAATTAGATTTTGGTTTTTTGGGTTTTTCTTCTATTGATAAAACGTTTCCAAGTTCATCAAACTCAATCACACCGAACCTTTCTGGGTCTTTTACGTAGTATCCAAACACGTAAGCTCCGCCGTTTTTCTCAACATCTTCTTGTGCTTCTTTTAAAACTTTTGTTAAATCATGACCAAAAAACACATTGTCTCCAAGAAGATAAAACACGTTATTGTCTTTTATAAAATCTTCTGCAAGAATCAATCCTTCTGCAAGTCCGTTTGGTTTATTTTGGATTTTATAATGAATGTTCATCCCAAGATGAGAACCATCATTAAACGGTTTTTTAAAAGAGTCTAAATCTTCCGGATTAACTATAAACATAACATCTTTAATTCTAAGAAGCATAACAATAGACAAAGGGTAATAAATCATAGGTTTATTATAAATCGGCAAAAAATGTTTGTTTATTGAGATAGTAACAGGATATAATCTTGTCCCACTTCCACCGGCAAGTATAACTGCTTTCATAATGATAGACTCCGATTTTATGTTTTTTCTTATATTTTAGCGTACGCTTATATTACATTGATCTCAGGGAACTTAAAAACTATAAGATTCTTCACTTGGTTTCTGAGTTATAAAAATAAAAGCCTCAAGTAAATGCTAAAAATAACACTTCATTCAACGTCCTCATTTCCGAGTGTTAGTAAGGAATCTCAATTAAATCTTTATTAAAATCTTCTAATTTTTTAATATAACTATTTGGTGAGAAATCAAAAATTTTTATAAAACTAAAATAAGAGTTCCTTCGGACTAAAGTCCTCAGGATGGCAGAGAAAGGTTGAATGATAAGCATTAAAGGAAGGATAGCTTTATTTGCCATTCTGCAGCCGGCGAAGAATCTCATACTTTTCTGAATTTCTCACTTGACATATTTAACAATTTAATGAAATTTTAACAACTATGAATTATAATAAATTTATAAAAAACGTTAGATGAGAGATTGACAAAAATTATAATTTAAAGAAGAGATCCTTCGGACTAAAGTCCTCAGGATGGCAGAGAAAGGTTGAATGATAAGCATTAAAGGAAGGATAGCCTTGGATGTCACTCTGAGCGAAGAATTTTAGCATTTTTTGAATTTCTCGCACATTAATTATAATAATCTTAAAAAGAGGTGAAAATATGAACGAAATAAGATATAACTTTCTTAAAGATACGTGGGTGATTATATCAGCTGACCGGGCAAGAAGACCCCATGAATACAATATTTCAATTTATGAAGAATCTACCGACCCATCTAAATGTCCATTTGAGTACGGAAATGAAGATAAAACACCGCCTGAGATATTTGCAATAAGACCCGATGGCTCCCCACCAAACACACCAGGATGGAAAGTTAGAGTTTTTCCAAATAAATATCCTGCGTTAAAAATAGAAAATCTGCCTATCAGAGAAGGAGAATTTATTTTTGAAAAAATAAGTGGTTTTGGTGCCCATGAGGTTATTGCGGAAACTCCAGACCATTTCAAACATATACAAGATTTTGAAGATGAAGATTTTATAAACATGTTCGTTGTATTTAAACAAAGGATTTTAGATTTATACAAAGATCTTAGAATAAAATACGTTCATGTGTTTAAAAACCATGGTAAAGAAGCAGGAAAAAGTATAGTACACAGCCATAGCCAGTTAATAGCCTTGCCTATCATTCCAAAACTACAAAAAACGATGATACTCCAATCAAAAAAATACTTTTATGAAAAAGAAAGATGTTATTTATGTGATGAGATAAAAACTGAAAGAAATCTAAAAATTAGAACAATTTATGAAAACGATAATTTTATAGCTTACTGTCCTTATGCAAGTTTATTCCCTTTTGAAATAAAAATAGCACCTAAATTCCATAGCCATGATTTTACAAACATATCAGATTTACAACTAAAAGACCTTGCAGATGTTTTAAAATTTTCAGTTAGAAAACTCAATAAAACTCTTATAAATCCATCTTTTAATCTAATTCTTTATACTTCTCCACCTATAAGAAATTCTATTACCGATGAAGAAATATACAAAGGTCTTGATTTACATTTTCATTGGCATATTGAGATTTTACCGAGAATAACAACCTTTGCAGGATTTGAACTTGGAACCGATTATTATATTAATCCAACGCCGCCGGAAGATGCAGCAAAATATTTAATTGAGGTGATTTAAATGAAAGTAGTACTTGCATCAAGTGAAATGTATCCTTTTGCAAAAACAGGTGGACTTGCTGATATTGCAGGAGCTTTGCCGGGAAAAATTGCCTCGCAAGGTGTTAAAGTATTCGGATTTATGCCGTTGTATAAAACAGTAGATATAAATAAACATGGAATTATCAAGATAGATACCTCTGTAGATGTTAATCTAAATAATAGGGTTTATACTTTTGAAGTTTATAAAAAAATAGACGATGCCACATTTTTCTTTCTAAAAAATGATGAACTTTTTGGAAGAGATTATCTATATGGACCACCGGAAGGCGACTATCCAGACAACGATATTAGGTTTGGAGCTTTTTCTTATGCTGTTATGGAGTTTATCAAGAGAGAAAATTTAAATCCAGATTTGATTCATGTAAATGATTGGCAAACAGCCTTGATACCCGTTTTAAATTATTACAAATACAACAATCATCATGTTAGAACGGTTATAACAATACATAATCTTGCTTATCAAGGTATTTTTGATAAGTTTGCAATAGAAAGACTTAATCTTGGCTGGGATATATTCCATATGGAAGCTTTAGAGTATTATGATAAAGTAAATTTTTTAAAAGGTGGAATAGTTTTTAGCTCAGCCATAACAACAGTTAGCCCAACCTATGCAAAAGAAATTACTTATCCGGAATATGGCTATGGACTTGATGGAGTACTTAGAAAGTATTCAAATAAGCTATATGGAATCTTGAACGGAATAGATTATGATGTCTGGAATCCTGAGACAGATAAACATATTTATGAAAATTATTGTACTTTTACAATTCAAAAAAAATCTATTAATAAAAAGCTGTTTTTAAAAGAAGTTGGACTTGAAGATAAAGCAAAGCCACTTTTTATTTTTATCGGAAGGTTTGCACATCAAAAAGGCGTTGATTTGATTAGAGATTCAATAGAAGAAATGTCTAAAATACCTGCAAACTTTGCTATTTTAGGAACTGGTGATAAAGAATACAATAACTTTTTTAAATTTATAGAAGGAAAATATGAAAATATTTTTGTAAAGGTTGACTATAACGAGGTTTTGAGTAGGAAAATGTATGCTGCAGCTGACTTTCTTTTGATGCCATCGCTGTTTGAACCCTGCGGTCTTAATCAGATGATAGCAATGAGATACGGAACCTTGGTTATTACAAGAGAAACAGGAGGTTTGAAAGATACAGTTAAAGATATATCACAGCTGGATGGATATGGGATTTTATTTAAAAATCCAACAAAAGATGAATTTTTAAATGCACTTTATAGAGCTGCCGAATTATACAATAATAAGAAATTATTCAAAAATTTACAAAAAAAGGTTATGGAGATAGATTTTTCTATTGATAACACTGCAAGAAAGTATATAAAGCTTTATGAGAGCTTAAAGTATAGTAGAGAGGTTAAAATATGATAGAATTAATTAAACTAAGCTTGACAGAGGATAATTTTTCAAGTCATATACAATATAAATCTGAAGATGTCTTTAAGCCAGCTTCAAAAGAGTATAAAATACCTGATTATTTTAATGTAAGTAGAATCACTATTTTACCTGTTAATCCATCAAGATTTTTTATATACTGGATGCTATCAAAAGATAACATAGAAAAATATAAAGAAAGTTATCCGGATATAAAGCTATTTGTAGAAGATGTAGAAGTACTAAAAACAAAAGTATACAACCATTATGGTGATATATACATTCATTATCATGCACCATTTAAGAAAGTTTATGCTATTTTGTCTATAAACGATGAATTTGTACTAAAGTCTAATGAAATTATCGCACCATCTGATGTGCTTTCTTTTGAAGATGAGGAAATCTGGTTTGATAAGTCCAATAAAATAGAGAAAAAAATCCCATCTAAATTAGATAAAAAGCAGTTAGAAGAGCTTTTAAAAGTTAAAGATTTAGAGGTTGCAGGAATCAAGGAAATAGAAACTCCATCTTCTAGAAGGTAGAAGTAAAGTATGAGAGTGTTCCAAAATTTTTATAAGTTTAACCTTTTTTGTCATCCTGAGGACGTAAGTCCGAAGGATCTCATTTTTGATTTTTGATTTGAAAAGAATAATAGGAGATTCTTCGCTTTGCTCAGAATTATGATACGGATTTTTACAAGCAGCCTCGATAGTTTTGTCATCCTATATCCGGCAAGGTGGCAATAAATGAAAAAATGGTTGATTGTATTAATTTTGATAGCGATAGGTTATTATGTATCTCAAAATGTTGGAAAGTGGCAAGAGAAGTACCATTCGGTTGTTTTTGAAGAAAATAATAATAAAACAAATGAAGAAAATCCCTCAATTACATACAAAACTTCTATAGACAAGCTTAAATCATTAAAAGAAGAAGACAAAAACCAACCTGAAACTTCTAATGTAAATGAAGAAAAACCAAAGGATAAAGACAAAGAAGCAGAAAAGAAGGCAGAAGAAGAGATTAAAAAATTAGTTGAAGTTCAGCCGCCCAAAAAAGAAGAATCGTTTATTGAAACGATTATTGAAAAAGTAAAAAATTTTACTAAAATGATAAAAGAAAAGATTTTTGGAGGAAGTTAATGATAGATTTTAAATTTAACACTATAGATGAAGCCATAGAAGATATTTTAAACGGAAAAATGGTTATTGTTGTAGATGACCAAGATAGAGAAAACGAAGGAGACCTTGTTTGTGCAGCAGAAAAGGTAACGCCAGAAATCATAAATTTTATGGCAAAAGAAGGTAGAGGGTTAATCTGCTTAACTATGCTACCGGAAAGACTCAAAGAGCTTGATATCCAACTAATGACAACCAACAACACAGACCCAAAGGGAACTGCTTTTTGTGTATCTATTGATGCACATCCAAAATATGGAATAACAACAGGTATATCTGCTTATGAAAGAGCAACTACGATAAAATTAACAGTTAGTCCAGAAGCTAAACCACAGGATTTTGTAAGACCGGGTCACGTATTTCCATTGATGGCTAAAAAAGGTGGAGTATTAGAAAGAACAGGCCATACAGAAGCTTCTGTTGACCTTGCAAGACTTGCAAATTTATATCCTGCTGGTGTTATATGTGAAATTATGAAAGAAGACGGCACAATGGCAAGACTTCCTGATTTGATGGAGTTTGCAAAAAAACACAATCTTAAAATCATTACAATTGCAGACTTAGTTAAATACAGACTGAAAAAAGAAAAGCTTGTTTCAAGAGAAGCAGAAAGCTTCTTACCTACAAAGTATGGTGTGTTTAAGATATATGGTTATAAAAGTTTAGTTGATAATACTGAGCATGTGGCGCTTGTGATGGGAGAGGTAAGAGAAGATGAGCCTGTTTTTGTAAGAGTTCACTCAGAATGTTTGACAGGTGATATATTTGGTTCTTTAAGATGTGATTGTCAAAATCAATTACACTTAGCACTTAAAAAGATAGCCGAAGAAGGTAAAGGTGTTTTAGTATACATGAGAGGACACGAAGGAAGAGGTATTGGAATTATCAATAAACTAAAAGCATACAGGCTTCAAGATGAAGGTTATGATACGGTTGAAGCAAATCACAAACTCGGATTTAATGCAGATTTAAGAGATTTTGGAACAGGAGCTCAAATTTTGTTAGACCTTGGTGTTAGAAAAATGAAACTTATGACAAACAATCCAAGAAAGATAGTAGCTTTAGAAGGCTTTGGGCTTGAAATTGTTGAAAGGGTGCCTATTGTTACACAAACAAATCCACATAATGAAAAGTATATAAAAGCTAAAAAAGATAAACTCGGACATATGATAGAAGGATTGGAAGACTTAAAATGCGATATTTAGCATCTGGCATTTTTGCTAACATCTCCATTTTTAACCTCCTGTGAAAAAGGTTTAGAGCTTTTTAGGAGAAAGATTTACTTGAAAGACCAACTTCAAAAATATGCGCAGAATGTCATGAGAATATATACAATCAGTTTAAAGAATCAAGGTATGCAATGTCTTGGATAAGCTCGGGATTTAAAAGAGGAAGTGAAAGTTACTCAAAAGAAAAATGCCTTTCGTGTCATGCACCTTATGAGATAACCATAAACGAAAAACCAAAACTTAGAGATGCACACAGAGAAGATGGAGTTAACTGTGTAGCCTACCATTTTAGAGATTCTACAAAAAGCATGCATGGACTCTACGATGTATTTTCTACACCCCATCCATCGACACAAGATTTAACATATACAAAAGCAGAAATATGTTCAGGATGCCATCAAGAAATTTATAAACAATGGAAAATGGTTAGCACGGATAAAAACTGTCAGCAATGTCATATGCCTGCAGAAAAAGGAAACTTGATTCAAAAATTTCCATTTACATACATGCACTTACCAAAGGAAGTTTATCATCACGGATTTATAGTTCCAAAATCAAAGCCAGAATTTTTTGAAGTAAAAGCAAAGAAAACAGATAAAACATTAAAATTTACAATCCTAAATAAAAAAGTTCTCCATGCAGATTTTGACAGAGTTAAAGTAGTTTTAAGCAGAAAATTATCTTGGCAGGAAAAAACCAGAAAAAATCGCATCTTATGACTTTTAGGTCATTAAACCCAAACGAGAAAGAAATAGTAAAAAGTTTTTTAAGAGATATCTTTGAAAGAGATTTTGATGACTCTTTTTTTGGCGAAAACAACAATCCAACAGTTTTAGAAATAAACGGTCAAATCATAGGATTTTTAAGCTACTTTTATATTTTAGATGAAGCAGAACTTTTTCTAATTGCTGTTAAAAAAGAGTTTCAAGGTTTGGGATATGGTAAAATTTTGTTAGAGTATCTTTTGAATAAGCTAAAAGAGTATAACGTAAAGGTTTGCTACTTAGAAGTTTCTTCAAAAAATTCAAGAGCAATCAATCTATACAAAAAGTTTGGTTTTTATGAATATGATTATAGAGAAAAGTATTATTCAAACTCAGATGATGCAATTTTGATGAAAAAGGAGCTATAAATGGAGATAAGAGGAAGAAAATTAGAACTTTTAATACCGGAAGATAAAATTCAAGAAAAAGTCAAAGAGCTTGCAAAAGCTGCAAGTAGAGAATTCAATGGCGAAGAGCTTTATGTAATAGGTATTTTAAAAGGTTCATTTATGTTTTTTGCTGATTTGGTAAGAAATTTGGAAGGAAAAATTTTTATTGATTTTATGCAAGTATCTTCCTATAAAACAGAGATGGAAAGTTTTAGAGAGGTTATCTTTATAAAAGATATGTCTGTTGATATTAAAGATAAAAACGTATTGATTGTTGACGATATTATAGATACAGGAAGAACTTTAAAAGCTTTAGTTGAAGCATTATCTTTAAGAGAGCCAAAAAAATTAAAAACGTGCGTGCTTTTAGATAAAAGAGAAAGAAGAGAAGTAGATTATAATGCTGATTTTTACGGATTTGAAATTCCGGATAAATTTGTAGTTGGATATGGACTTGATTGGGCGGAAGAAGGAAGAAACTTAAAAGAAATTTATGCGGTAGTTTGAGGATTTTATATGGGGAAAAATTATTTTAAGGTATAATAAATTTAAAAATATGTCGGGTGAGAAATTCAATAAAAGTAGGAGATTCTTCGCTTCGCTCAAAATGACAAATAAGGTTGTCCTTCCTTTAACACTTATCAATCAACCTTTTACTGTCATCCTGAGGCTGTAATGCCGAAGGATCTCCTTTTTAATTTATAAAAACTGCTAATTTCTCACCCAACGTATTTATAATTATGATATGGAAGATGGAACGTTTAAACTAATAACTTAGGAGAGAGAAATCATGAAAATGGTAGATGTTTCTATAAAGTTTGAAACTATCCGAGAGGCAACAGCTGAAGGGAAAATATACTTGTCTAAGGAAACAGTAGAGCTTATAAGGAATAAACAGATTCCAAAGGGAGATGTGCTCACAGCTTCTATGATGGCTGGAATGATGGGAGCAAAAAAAACACCTGAGATATTACCTTTTTGTCATCCTATCATTATAGACCAAGCATTTGTAGAAGTTGAGCTTCATGAAAATGGAGTGTATGCAAAATCTTTTGTTAGATGTATAGGCAGGACCGGCGTAGAAATGGAAGCTTTAACGGCGGTTTCTGCTGCACTTTTAAATGTGTATGATATGTGTAAAGCTTTTGATAAAAATATGATTATCTCAGATATTAAACTTTTATCTAAAAAAGGTGGAAAATCTGACTATGAAGAAAACCTTTCTGGCTTAAACTGCGCGGTAATCACTTTAAGTGATTCATGTTATAAAGGTGAGGCTCAAGACAAAAGCGGAAAAACAGCAATAGATATTATTGAAAATGAATTTGGTGGCAAAGTTGTAGATTATACAATCCTTCCTGATGATAAAGAAAAATTAGTAGAAAAGCTCAAATCTTTAATAGATAAAGTCGATATTATCTTTACAACAGGCGGAACAGGATTTAGTAAAAGAGATAATACTCCGGAAGCAACAAAAGAAGTGATAGAAAAGGAGATGATAGGCTTTTCTGAAGCCATGAGAGTTGTCGGAATTAAATTTACTCCAAAATCTCTTTTATCAAGGGCTGTTTGTGGTATAGCAGGAGATCATACCTTAATAATCAATTTACCTGGTAGCACTGGCGGAGTAAAAGATAATTTAAGAATGATTGCACCGTTGTTAAAACATGCAATCAGAATGGCAAAAGGTGAAAAGAAACATTGAAAAATAAAGCTTTAATCGTTTTTGCCTTAATGTGGAATAAAAATAAGCAAAATTACTTAACAAAAGCCATAGATGAGCTACAAAAAAATTTTGGAAGTGTAATTCTTCAATCAAAAGAATTTAGTTTAGAATACTCTCGTTTTTATGAAAAAGAGATGGGAGAAGGTTTGATAAAAAAATTTGTTCTTTTTGATGAAATAATAGATAAAGAAGACAGTGTAAAAATAAAAAAGTACTCTATGGAGTTAGAAGATAGTTTACGTATAGACGGAAATAGAACAGTTAATATAGACCCGGTTTATGTTGATGAATATCAAGTTGTAGCACTTAGCCATAAAGACAAAGGTTCAAGAATGTATTTATCAAACGGCGTTTATGCTGAGATACAGCTACTTTACCATCATGGAAGTTTTCAGCCACTGCTATGGAGTTATTTAGACTACAAAGAAAACGCTGATTTTTTTAATGAAGTACGAAGAATTTATCTGAAAAATAAGAAAACAAGGAAGTAAAAAAAGCTACTGCTGATATTTTAGTATGTAGATGGAAAAAGGTTAAGACTTTTGTTGCTTATTATATGCATATACCATTAGTTATAGCTTTTTTAGAGTAAGCTATAGAGGTAATTTCTCATCCAAGATATTTTGTAGTTGATAAAATTATTAAAAAGTATTATTATTATTCTATAAAAATTTAGAGAAAAAGAAAAATGAAGAAAACAAAATTATTAATGATAGCTTTATTATCTTCAACAATAGCATTAACAGCATGTCAAAAGAAAGAAGAGACTCCAACGACCGGAAAAGCACAACCTGCTCCTCAGCAACAAGCACAGCAACCACAACAAGCTACAGAAACTAAGCAAGAAGTAAAAGAAGAAGCTAAACTACAAGAACAAAAACCAGAGGCACAAAAAGAAGAGAAAAAGCAAGAGTCAGCTAAACCTAAGGAAGAAGCTAAACAACAAACAGCTAAAGTAGATGGTGAGGCAATATTTAAATCCAAAGGCTGTGCGGCTTGTCATCAACCAAACGCAGATACTGTTGGACCAGGGTTAAATAAAATTGCATCTGCATATAAAGGAAATAAGGATGGGTTGGTTAAATTCTTAAGTGGTGAAGGAAAAGCAATTGTAGACCCTGCAAAAGAAGCTGTAATGAAACCAAATTTAGAAGTTGTAAAGAAATTATCTAAGGAAGAAAAAGAAGCATTGGCCGAATTTATTTTAAAACACTAACAGGAGGTGTGGATCATGGAAATGACATTTGGTGGAATTCCAAACGCAGAAGTTATTTTACTAGTTTTAATGTTAACTCAGTTGGTTTTCTTATGGGGTTCTATAATGTATAAAATGGGTACAAAAGAAGAAAAATAAGCAGATTTAAAGTGAAAATAAGGGCAATTCATGAATTGCTCGTAGATACCGTACGTTAACGGTTGCATTATATTTAATTCTGCAGCCGACGAGGAATTTTATTCTCTGTATTGAATTTTTTATCCGATGTATTTACTATGTTGAAATTTGACTAAGTTATAACATTTAAAAATATAAGGAGAATTTTTATTATGGAAAAAAAGCTTACGCATTTGTTTTCGCAGGATTTTTTATAACGGACCAAGATCCGCAGGATGTCTTTAAAGAAAACGTCACAGCTCAAGACATGGAAGAGATTGAAAATCTTATTAAAACAAAGCTATTTAAACCCGGTGTAGATGTAGCTTTAGCACCATCAATAGTCCCACCACATCAAGCCAACGAATTGTTAAACGAATTTTCAAGGGTAATATTTGGTCAAGGAGAGGTAAATGGTTAATATAGCAATCTCCGGCATTATGGGAAGGATGGGAAGAAAGATTGCAGAATTGGCTTTAGAGGATAAAGATGTAAATATTGTGGCAGGTATAGAGAATCCCGATTGTGCCCACTTGCATTCAACAGTCGGCGAAATAATCAATAAGGATGTAAAAGCTCCTGTTGTTTCTGATGTTTCTCAAGTGATTGACGCTTTTGATGTTTTGATTGATTTTGCAAATAATACCGAGGCTGTTTTGGGACATTTAAGAATTTTAGCAGCAGATAAGAACAAAAAATATGCAGTAATAGGAACAACAGGATTTAATGAAAAAGAATTGGAAGAGATAAAACAGCTTTCTCAAGATATGCCAATTGTTTTAGCTCCCAATATGAGCATAGGCGTGAATTTATTATTTAAACTTGTAGAACAAGCAGCTAAAACATTAAGAGATAAAGGTTTTGATATTGAAGTTATAGAGATGCACCATAGATATAAAAAAGATGCTCCATCTGGCACAGCGGTTAAGATTGTGGATATTTTAAAAAAAGCAACAGGAATAGAAAAAGTCGTTTATGGTAGGCAAGGTTTGACAGGTGAAAGAAGTAATAAAGAGATTGGAGTGTTTGCTCTAAGAGGTGGTGATGTAGTAGGCGAGCATACAGTTATCTTTGCTGCAATGGGTGAAAGAATAGAATTGACTCACAGAGCTACTTCAAGGGATATCTTTGCTAAAGGTGCGTTAGAAGCTGCAAAATGGATTGTAGGCAAGTCAAACGGTCTTTATGATATGCAAGATGTTTTGGGATTGAATGAATAAAAATTTATCTTTTTTAACAATTGGATTACATTTAGTCTCCGGTGTAATAGTAGGTGTTGCCATTGGTTATTTTTTAGATAATTATTTTGGCACATCGCCTTACCTAACTATAATTTTCTTTTTTCTTGGTCTTATAGCTGGATTTAAAAATATGTACGCTGATGCAAAAAAGTATATTGAAAGTGAAGAAAAAGAAAGTAAAGAATAAGAAGTGTAAAATCGTTGCTAATTAAAGGGTGCTGCAAGAAAATTTTTAAGATTTGAAATTGTAGTGACAATATCTTTTAGAATTTTTTGATTTTTGCTTATTTATCATTTAATAGTCGGCGAAGAATTTCCATATTTTTATTTCTCACTTATTCACTGAAAAGATAATGTGTTAGATATATTTTGATATTTCTTCCAATAACTCTAAAAGAACTTTTTTAACATTTTCTTTGTCTGTTGCAATTAGTGGTATTACTTTTATTTCCTCTCCTAAATCCAAAGCCGTTCTAATATCTTCAGGGTTCCATGCTCCTTTTAAATCTTGTTTATTTGCACCAACTACGAACGGAGCTGGATATCTTGCTTCAAAAAAGTTTATAATTCTTCTTGCCTCGTGAAATGTGGCAGGGTCTGTACTGTCTACCAATACAACTAACCCAACCATACCCTTACCAAGAATGTCCCACATAAAATCAAATCTTGCTTGACCAGGCGTTCCAAATAAATAAAGTGTATGTTCATCGTCTATTTTTATCTTTCCAAAATCCATAGCAACTGTAGTGTGATCTTTCTTTTCTTTTTCTCCAGCTTTTGTAGTTCTTGCCTCTGTTTTTACAGTTTCTATTTCACTAATTGTATTTATGAACTGTGTTTTTCCTGCAGCGTAAGGTCCTGCCACTACTATTTTTATTTTCTTTTCTACCATTTTACAGCCCTTTAATCTTTGAAATTATTTTGTTGAGTAGATTTTTTGTTAAATCAAAACCTATTTTTCTTTCTTTTTTCTTTTCCCTTTGTATAATTCCACACGCTAAGAAACCATATAATGTTCTTTTAACTGTAAGATCATTAATTTTTGTAATATTAATTATACCTGCAACTTTGTTTTTTCCATCTATTAAATGAAGAATCTTCTTTTCGTAATCAGTCAAAAAAGCCTTTTTTGCAATATCTTCATAATTAAGAGATTTTTCAAATACTAAGTTTAGGTCTGAAATTTTTCTTTCAACCTCCTCTTCGGTTAATTGCCTTGCAAGATACATTATTAATTTTTCAATATGAATTAAAGGTTTTAAATCCGGTGAGTATTTTATAAATCCAGATGTAAAAGAAAACTTACCTTCCTTGATAGATAATAACTTAGGAAGCCTTGCCACTAAAATATTATATAGTTCCGATTTATCAACGCCTTCTTTTTTCAATACAACCTCAAAATCCACATCAAGATAGATGTAGAATACTTTTTTAACCTCTCTTATGTATACAATATCACCTTCTTTGAAATAAACGGCAATATTATTATGATCCTGCTCTATTACAAGAATTCCATCTTTTTTATCTTTTAACAAAACTTGAAATATATCTACAAAATTGAATATCTTTAAATCTCCAGCTATTGCCATTGCAAATCTCCGATTTTAATTTTTTAATTATCCCAATTCTTGCTCAAGTTTTTTTATAGTTCTTTGAATTTCCATTAATAAAAGACCCAATCTTGCATTTACTGGAGCTAAAACTCCAAGAACGGCAACATCCTTAATTCCTGTAAATACAACATATCCATTAGAACCTTTAATGTATAACTGTTCAAGATTGCCTTTGTTTAATTCTGACGTAACTCTTTCACCAAGTGATAATATAGCAGCACCCATAGCTGCAACCCTGTCTTCATCGGCAGAGCTTGGAAGCACAGATGCAATAGCTAATCCATCAACGCTTATTAACACAGCACCTTCTGCCCCAGAGTCTCTAATAAATTCTTCAAGTAGCTCTGTGTATCTACCAGCCATATTAATCCTCCATTAAAGATTTATTAAGAAATTTTTTGCATTTTCAATAAATAAATCTCTTTTTTTAATTTCTGGTATTTCTTCAGCCAAAGAATCAATAAATTTTAAAACTGAAAATTTGGTTATACTTTCTTTTTGAAAAAATTCCTCTTTTCTTTTTTTGAATATATATTTCCCAAACGGTCCTATAATTTTTATAAATTCTTTTTCAATATCATTTAAAATGTCATTAATATTAGATAAATCTTCCTTTTCTTGTACGCCTTCTTCTGATTTGCCTTTTAATTTACCTGGTAAGGCTTTTTTTAATAAATTGGTCATATTACCTTTTTGAAAAAATTTTTTAGATTGTGGTACATTTTCTGTAGACTTTAAAGTATTTTTTGGAATATCTTCCTTTTCTTGTACGCCTTCTTCTGATTTGCCTTTTAATTTACCTGGTAAGGCTTTTTTTAATAAATTGGTCATATTACCTTTTTGAAAAAATTTTTTAGATTGTGGTACATTTTCTGTAGACTTTAAAGTATTTTTTGGAATATCTTCCTTTTCTTGTACGCCTTCTTCTGATTTGCCTTTTAATTTACCTGGTAAGGCTTTTTTTAATAAATTGGTCATATTACCTTTTTGAAAAAATTTTTTAGATTGTGGTACATTTTCTGTAGACTTTAAAGTATTTTTTGGAATATCTTCCTTTTCTTGTACGCCTTCTTCTGATTTGCCTTTTAATTTACCTGGTAAGGCTTTTTTTAATAAATTGGTCATATTACCTTTTTGAAAAAATTTCTTTTTTCTTTTTTTAGATTGATTTGGTTCCAAGGTTTCTTTAATAGATGGTGCGACAGATCTCTCTTCTTTAATATTTGACTCCGTAGATAAAATTTCCTCTAATGACGGAGGTCTATTTTCTATTATATTATTCTTTTGAGATTCAGACGCTTGTGATACATTTTCTGTAGATTTTAAAGTATCTTTTGGAATATCTTCCTTTTCTTGTACAACTTCTTCTGAGTTAAGCTGTTTTTCTGCTGGCTTTAGATATTCTTCATAGTATAGCAACAGGTCTTTTTCATATTTTTCTAACTCTTTTGCAAGGTCTTGTGCAGTAATCTTTAGAAGTGAAAAGTTTGGTTTTCCAATATGGATTATACCTATGGCAATTTCAGTTGTTATATAATAAATCATGATTGAGAAATCTTTTCCTCCTGAAAATAAAAACTCCGCATTAAAATTCTTAATATCAGTGTTTATTTCTAAAGAACGCTCTATCATTTTTGAAAAATAATCTTCCAACTTTTCAGATTTTTTAATACACTTTGAAGCTGCAGTTTTTTCTCTAACAAAAATACCTATATAATAAAGCTTCATATCATTAAAAGGCTTATTTAAAAGATTTTCTAAGGTTTTTATTTCCATGTGGTTTAAAGCTCGCCTTTTTCTAATTTTTCCATAATTGTTTTCAAGCTAACTCTCATTCTTTCGAAAGATTCAGCTAACTCTTCCAATTCATCCCCTGTCCTTTCTACCTTTATTTCATAATCAAGATTTCCCATACTAACTTCCTTCATAGCTTGAGATACTGTTCTTAGTTTTTTAACTATCGCCTTATCAACAGCTTTTATAATTTCGAAAACCGGGATTAAAAATAAAATTTGTGTTCCTATTAACGCTATAAAAAACTTATAAAGATCTGATGTTAAAAAGAAAACAATAATTGCTACATAAGTAGAACCTATAAATGAAACTCCTAAAACTACAAGAAATATTTTGCGTAATACAGACTTTTTCATTTTATTTTCTCCTTTTTTATTATTATATACTAAAACTTTTTCGGATTTTTTTTAAAAACTTTAAAATATAAATTAGCGTAAAAACTTCTATAATGATATTAATTAAGTTCAAAACACTTGATATTCCATGGAAAGTTTTAAATCTATCAAAAATAATTTCAGCTTCGTTTTGTTTTCCTTTATTTAAAAGGTCGTAATACTGTGATTTTAAACCTTCAGCTATAGGTAAAATTGCCCTGTCTAAAGCCATTGAGATTAAAATTAAAACTGCAGTGGCTATAACAAACCACTTTAGTTTTTTAATAATTTCTTTTTCCTTCACTGATAAGGCGCCTACTAATGTGTAAATGATGATTCCTACTATCCAACCAGATTTAAAATAAAAAGGAAATATCTTGCTTACTATTTCTCCCGCTTCTTTTGTACTATAATGAGAAAAAAGGTAAGGAGTATATATAAATGTTATAAATATACTCCCACCTAGAAGACAAAACAGTAAAAATATTATTAAGCCATAAACATATTTATCCCACAAGCTCTATCCCACTAAAGAAAAAAGGTATTTCATATACAGCTGATTCTGGAGAATCTGAACCATGAACCGCATTTTCTCCTACATTAGTCCCGTAAAGCTTTCTTAAAGTTCCTTCTGCTGCTTTTGATGGGTCAGTTGCTCCCATTATTTCCCTAACTCTTGCTATTACATTCTCTCCTTCCCATACCATAGGAACTATTGGTCCGGAAGACATAAAATCACAAAGCTCGCCATAAAAAGGTCTATCTTTATGTACAATATAAAATTGTCCTGCATGTTCCTTTGTTAATTTTACTTTTTTTAGTGCAACAAGCTTAAACCCCTCATCCTCTAATCTTGAAATAATTTTACCTACAACATTTTTTCTTACTGCATCTGGTTTAGCGATTACTAAAGTTCTTTCCATCTAAAATCCTCCTTACAAATTTCTTATAGAATTATGATATCACAAGTTATTGTATAACTCAAAAGATGTTATGATAAAAAATATAAGAGATTTAACTAAGATTTTACTTCCTTAGTAATAGTTGTATAAAAGCATTTAGTATTTGACTGTTAAATCTTTTTATCATTCCCAATTATTGAAGGTAAAAAAATGCTTTGGGTGAGAAATTAGAAATTTTTTATAGAGAGTGTTTTAAAATTTTGACTAGGTCTTAAAAATTAATTAACCTTCTGACCGTCATCTAAAGCTACAGCAAAGAATCGCCTGTTTTTTCAAAAAATCAAAAGAGGAGAGACTTCAGACTAAAACCATGCAGGACAGGAGGCATTTAGCTTTAGCAGTCTTATTAATTGTAGATAATGTAATATACGTCAGGGTGAGAAACTCAATAAAAGTAGGAAATTCTTCGCTTCGCTCAGAATGACAAATAAAGTTGCCCTTCCTTTAACACTTATAATCAACCTTTTCCTGTCATCCTGAAGCCGTGGATCTCCTTTTTAATTTATAAAAACTGCTAATTTCTCACCCCAAGGATGGTTTTATACCTAATTTATTTAATGCACAGTTTTACTATTTGCAAATATTATCACCAATTTTTAAGTTTTTGAGTTATAATTTTATACTATGCTTGCTACAAATTAATATCTTAAAAAAATCTATATGGAGGTAATACATTGGTAAAAGTTGCATGGAGCACCACACATCAAGAATTTATAATATCAGACCATTATTATTTCTCAAAATTACAAAGATACGCAAAAGAAAACGACATTTATGTTGATGAAGTTGACGAGTTTGAGAAATTTGCAGATTATGATGTAATAATTTTTAACTATCCAGAAATTCCTTTTAAGAAAGAAGAAGTTGATTTTATACAGGAGCTTGTAAAGAAGGGCAAAAAAGTTGGAATTTTTGCTTACTACAAAAACGAGGATAAAATAGCAGATACATGTAACACAATGTCTGAAAGATTTGGAATTAAGTTTAACGGCGATATTATCACAGATGATATAAACAACTATGATAATGACAATTTATTGATTACTACAACAAAAACATTTGAAAAGATGAAAGAAAGAGGAATTGAAAAGATTGTTTTAGCTTGCGCAGACTCTTTAACAATAACAGGAGATAACGTTCAAGCTTTAATTTACGCTGAAGATACTGCCCAATCTTTACTTGGAAAAGAGAAAATTTTATTCGCAAGATATATGGACCCATCTGGCGGTTGTTTTGTGGCAGGTGGTACATGCGTGTTTTGGGATAATTATTCAATAGATTTATACAACAATAAACAACTGTCTATTGCATTACTTAGCCATAAGAAATGATAAAAGAAGGTGATACAGTTCATTTAAAGGGTAGAAAAAGTTCTTTTTTCATAATTTTAGAAAGTGGAAAAGAGCTTTCTACTCACCTTGGAAGCATTAAACATGATGATATAATCAGCAAAAATTTTGGAGAGACAGTTTTTACACATAAAGGCGAGCCTTTTATATTAATTCGCCCTACTCTTTATGAGCTTATAATGTTTGGGATTAAAAGATATACTCAAATCATCTATCCAAAAGATTCTGCTTACATAACATTAAAACTTGGTCTTACAGATGGAATGAAAGTTCTTGAGTCTGGGATTGGTAGCGGTGCTTTAACTATCGTGATGGCAAATGCAGTTAAGCCAAAGGGTAAAATTTATGTTTATGAAAAAGAAGAAAAATTTTTAAAAAATGCATTAAACAACCTAAAACTTGCAAAGCTTGATTATGCAGTACAGTCACATTTAAAAGATTTATCAGAAGAGATAGAAGAAAAAGATTTTGACGCTGCTTTTATAGATGTAAGAGAACCTTGGCTTTATTTAGAAAATGTTAAAAATGTTTTAAAATCTGGTTCAATGATAGGTTTTTTAGTTCCAACAACCAACCAAGTCTCAGAAGTATTAAAAGAACTAAAAAGATTAGATTTTATAGATTTGGAAGTAGAAGAGATTTTACTTCGTCAGTACAAACCTGTTCCAGATAGACTTAGACCGGAAGATAGGATGGTAGCCCATACTGGATATTTAATTTTCGCAAGGAAAGGAAATTAAATGGAAAGAAAGCAGTATATAGAAAAAGCTAAAAGAATTGTAATTAAAATAGGTTCTCAACTTCTTGAAAAAGACAATGATATAGACACTGAGTTTATCTCGGACCTTGCAAGACAGATATCTTTACTAAAAGACAAAGAGATTATTATCGTTTCATCCGGTGCAGTTTTAGCAGGAGTCAAAAAATTAAAACTTCCATCAAGACCAAAGAACATCACAGAGAAACAAGCAGTAGCAAGTGTTGGACAGGCATATTTGATGCAAATCTACGATAAATTTTTCTCAGACTATAACCTCATTATAGGACAGGTATTACTTACAATTGAAGGACTTCGGGAAAGAAAAAGATATCTTTATGCAAAGGAAACTTTAAATAAGCTTTTAGAGTTTAATGTTGTTCCAATAATAAATGAAAATGATGCTATCGCAGTTGAAGAAATAGTATTCGGAGACAATGATTTTTTGGCAGCACATGTATCGCTACTGACAGATGCAAATCTATTAATAATTCTTTCTACCGCCGGCGGTCTTTTTACAGATGACCCGTCTAATCCGGATGCCAAGCTTATAGAAGAAATTAAAGTAGATGTAGACCAAGCTTTAAACTTTGCTAAAAGCTCAAAATCTAAATTTGGCAGCGGTGGAATGAGAAGCAAGCTTGAAGCTGCAAAAATTGCCACTCAACACTCAATTTCGGTAATCATTGCACCAAAGAAAAAAGATATAATAGTTGATATTTTATCCGGAAGTAAAATAGGAACTTTTATCCATCCTCACAAAGCAAAAAAGGTAAGCAGTAAAAAAAGTTGGCTTGAGCTTTTATCCTATCCAAAAGGAAAGTTGATTGTAGATGCTGGTGCAGAGAAAGCTTTAAAAGCGGGGAAAAGCTTGCTTCCAAGTGGAATTAAAGAAGCTGAAGGAATATTCAATCAAAAAGATGTGGTAGCTATAGCTAACGAAGAAGGAAACATCATCGGCAAAGGAATTGTAAATTTAGGCTACAAAGAAATTAAAAAGATAAAAGGTCTTAAAACAGAAAAAGCAAAAGAAATTTTAGGAAAAGATGTTGAAGAAGTTATACATGCAGATAATATTGTCATATTTTAGAGGGTAGAAAAATGAAGAAGAAAATCTTGATCGGAATAATAGCGTTGATAGCAATTTTTTATATCATTTCTGCTTTGCGTTATGAATCTCAGCCAAAGGTTGGACTTATAAGAATAGAAGGAACAATTACAGACTATTTAGACACTGTGTCTATAATCTCGGAAGCAACAAAAGATGAGAGTATCAAAGCTGTTGTGATTGATGTTGATAGCCCGGGTGGTGCTGTTGGAGCATCTCAGGAAATTTACAGAGCTATTGAAAAATCAAGAGAAAAAAAGCCGGTGATTGTATCAATGGGAAACGTTGCTGCATCCGGAGGATACTATATCTCAGCTCCTGCTAATGTAATCTATGCAAATCCTGGGACAATAACAGGAAGTATCGGTGTAATAATTCAGCATGTTGATGTAAGTGAAATTTTAAACAAATTTGGTGTAAAAGTAAATACAATTAAAAGTGGAGCTAATAAAGATATTCTTTATCCAACAAAACCTTTACTTCCTGAGCAAAAAGCATTACTTGAAAAAACTGTGATGGATGTTTACGATCAGTTTTTAGATGCAATTGTAAAATATAGACCTATCAAAAAAGACGTTTTAAAAAGCTATGCTGATGGAAGAGTATTTAGCGGAAATGAGGCAAAAGCTCTTGGATTGGTTGATAAAATAGGAAACATTCAAGATGCCATCTTGGAGGCTAAAAAACTTGGAAAGTTAGAGGAAGATGCACCTGTAATAGAACTTAAACCTAAAAAGCCACTATTGGATGAACTTATGAACTCAAAGTTTGGAATGGAAAAGGTTAGATCTGGAATTTACTATATGATGTCCTTCTGATGTGTATCATAACAACAAAAGTTTTTATGTAATATTTTAAATAATGAAAAATTCATTTAGGAGGAATTGAATATGTCAGTACAAACAGTAAACTTTATCGTAACAGAAGCAGCTGCTAGAGAAATAAAAAGAATAGCAGACGAAAACCAAATTGAAAACCCAATTTTAAGGGTTAGAGTAGTTCCTGGTGGATGTTCTGGATTCCAGTATGCAATGGGATTCGATGATGAAATTACGGAAAACGATAGAGTAGTTGAAGCTGAAAATGGCGTAAAAATCGCTATTGATGAATTCTCAGCTCCTTACATCAACGGAGCAGTTTTAGATTATGTTATGGATTTTATGGGCGGCGGATTTACAATTAAAAATCCAAACGCAGTAAGCTCTTGCGGTTGCGGAAACTCATTCTCGTGTGGTTAATCAACTAATATATGCGGCACCGCTTTAGGTGGTTTAGGCGGTGCTTTATTTTATAACCAACCTATAATAACTCAAACGTTGGGCAAGAAATTTAATAAAAGTCCAAGATTTTTAGTATATCTCACAATAGTAAGTAAATCGTCTTTTCTTTGATGCTTATCATTCAATCTTGCAACTATTGTCCCGAGGACTAAAATCTTAAGGATGTATAAATCTAAATTTTATAAAAAACTCTAATGCCTCGGTTGAGAAGTTCAATTGTAATAGTTTATTTATAAGGCCATCCTTCCTATAATATTTATCATTCAGTCTTTGACCGTCATCCTGAAAACGTAAGTCCGAAGGATCTTTTTTAAATTTTATAAAAACTACTAATATTTACTTATTTTTAGGTCTAAATGATTTAATTTTATTAGAATCTGTATCTATGTATGCTCCTTCTATAAGGTCGATACAATAAGGAATTGCTGGCATTACAGCATCCAAGCATAATTTTATAGATTGAAGCTTTCCAGGCAGGTTTACAATCAAGCAATTTTTTCTTATTCCAGCTGTTTGTCTTGATAATATTGCCGTTGGAACTTGAGATAAAGATACTTGTCTCATTAATTCGCCAAAACCGGGCATCATTTTTTCACAAACAGCTTCAGTAGCTTCCGGTGTTACATCTCTTTTTGCAGGACCAGTTCCACCTGTTGTTAGGATTAAACTACATCCTTTATTGTCTATCATGTCTATAAGTGTTTCTTTAATAAGCTCTAACTCGTCCGGAATTACCATATAATCAACTTCAAATGGTGTTACCAAAACATCGTTAAGATAATCTATGATAGCTTTTCCGCTAATATCTTCATAAATTCCTTTGCTTGCCCTGTCTGATATTGTTAAAACTCCTATTTTTGCCTTTTCCATGACTATCCTTCCAAAAGTTTTTTCTAATTTTACAATATTATCATATCTTTTAAAATAAGATAAATCATACGTCGGGTGAGAAATTCAACAAAAATATGAGATTCTTCGCCGGCTGCAGAATGACAAATAAGGTCGTCCTTTTTCTAATGTTTATTATTCAACCTTTTTCTGTCCTCCTGAGGACGTAAGTACGAAGGATCTCCTTTTTAAATTCCATGAAAATCATTAGTTTCTCGTTAAACGTATTAGTTTTTCATGCCATATTTTAAATTAGACATTTTTACGGTTTAACAACAATTTTTAATATATTTTGAATATCTAGATTTTTTACATTTAATACTTTTTCTATAAAATCAAGTCCTCAAGTTTTTTAATTTTTGCTATTTTTCTTAATTTTTTTAAAATTCTATTTTCTATTTGTCTTACCCTTTCCCTTGATAAACCAACTATTTCTCCTACTTCGTTCAATGTCTTTGGTTCTTCGCCATTTAACCCAAACCTATGAATAAGGATAGTTCTTTCCCTTGGTGATAAGGTATCTAACAATGTTTCTATGACTCTTTTTAAATCTTCTTCATTGATATCTTTTTCGATATCAAGTGTATCATAAACAGATATTGTATCTTCTAAGACTAAGTCGTTATCTGTTCCTTCAATAGGTGTATCCAAGGATAAGAAAACACTTTTGAATAAGAAGTAATTTTCAACCATTTCTTTTTCAACTTTTACACTTTGAGTTTTTAAAAAAGATATAATCTCGTCTATAGATGGCTCTCTGTTTAAAGTATCTTTTAAGTAAAAATAAGCGTTATTGATTTTAGAAATATAAGCGTACATTCTATTTGGCTTTTTTATAATTTCACTTTCATGCTGAATGGTATTTATAATTGATTGTCTTATCCACCAAACTGCATAAGATATAAATCTAACGCCTTTTGATGTATCAAATTTTTTTGCAGCTTCTATCAAACCAACATTTCCTGCTGAGATTAAGTCAGAAAATGGAATTCCATAGCCTGCATATCTTTTGGCTATATTGATTACAAATCTTAAATTAGACATAATAAGCTTTTGAAGTGCTTCTTTATCCCCCTCTTTTATCTTTTTAATTAAAGACTCCTCTTCTTCCTTGGATAAAAGTGGAATTTTATAGATAGACTTGAGATAAAAGTCAACATTTTCTTCGTGAGTGAACTTTTTCATGAGTCACCTTTTTTTGTTTAATAATATCAGAAATCATTATAAGTTGTCAAATGCTAACTAAAATAGATATATCTGTTAATCACTCACCATTAAGATTCATCAAATCAAAGATTTTTAAATTGTAGTTATAAAGCGTGTTTAGGTAGGTCAGCTGTGCTGATTGGTAGTTATTTTCTGATTCTAATACTTCTAATGTGTTTGCTATGTTTGCTTTAAATCTTTCTGTTGACAGTCTAAGTGCTTCTTTTGCTACTTTTAAGTTTTCTTCATTTGCTTTTAACTGATGTTCTAATGCTTTTATATCTGCCAATGTTTTGTTTAATGTTGTTTTTAATTCCATGATTTTGTCTTGGTAGGTTATCTCGTTTTTTGTTTTGTCTATCTTTGCTTGTAGTATTCTGCTGTCTTTTGCAAAACCGTCAAACAGTGTCCAATTTAATGATAATCCAAGGTTGTAGCCTTTTTTCCATACTTCTGATGTGGATGGATATTTTACTTGGTTGTTTGTTTGGTAGTTTAAAAATGCTGATAATGATGGGTAGTTTGCTGATTTTTGGTATTCTACTTGCTGTTGTGCTACTTTTATTTGCTGGTTTATTACTTTTAATGCTGTGTTGTTTTCTATGTTTATTTCTCTGCCATATGTTAGTTTTTCTAAATTTCCTTCTGGTGGTGTTATGTTTTCTATCATTAAAAATCTTTTTAGGTCTTCTATGGATTTTTCGTAGTTTGTTTTTGCGTTTTCATAGTCTGCTATTGCTGATTGTAGCTGTGATGATGCTCTAATAAAGTCATATTTTGCAAGTAGTCCTGCGTTGTACTTAGCTTCTACGTATTTGTAGTTTTCTTGCCAATATTTTAGATTTTCTTCTTTTATTTTCATTATTTCTTTGTATGTTAAAGATGTAAGAAATAGTCTTCTTGCTGTGTCTTTTACTTGCTGTTTTACATCTTCTTTTATTACTTTTTGTAGTTCTAAATTACTTTCTGCTACTTTGATAAGATTAAAAACTTGGTAGTCAAATATTTTTTGAGTTAGTCCTGCTTTTGCTGAGTATTGGTTTTTTGGTGTAAATCCTGTTATATAGTTTGGGTCCCATCTTGTGTATGAGCCTGTAATGGATGCTTGTGGCATTATATTACTTTTTGCTTCTTTTATCTGTGCTTCTACTTTTTCTATGTCTTTATCTGATAGTTTTATTTTTGTAGTGTTTTTTTCAGCAATGTTAAGGGTTTCTTCTAAGGTTATGCTGTATGCGTTTATTAATGGTGCTGCTATT
>GG748561.1_pt8 | contig 22616 bp, 21 predicted proteins | sample 429578 | NCBI scaffold set GG748486.1
TTATCCTTCAACTTCCCATCACAAGCCGATTTTCAAGAACCCTAAACTCAGAAGGGGGCGGAAAATATCACTCCTTAACTTCCCGATCTGAAAAAATTATAAAATAAAAAATTATAAACTATGAAAAACTTAAAAATTAAAAAATCCAAAATCAAAAAGTTTAATTCAACAAATACTTAAAATTACTCTTTAAAAAATCCCTTTCAAACCATTACTACACAAGTTTAAACCAAACATCAAAAAATAAAATCACATTACCAATACCTTAGCTTCACTGACTTTTAAATCATCTCACTAAGCCATTAAGCAATCAAATAAAAATAGCTAAGATACTGATAAACAAATTTCTAACGTCTCACATCTTACGCCTTACATTTTCACATAAAATAAGCTTGTGTGGACTAACCTATTCAATTGCCAAGGTACAGTTAAAAACTAAAAAGTTAACAATAATATACAAAGAAATTTTTAACCTGTCAAGCAGAAAATGAAAGCTGTTTAAAAATTTCTTAAGTTTACCTTTTCGTGTTATCCTGAGGGCTTTAGTCCGAAGGATCTCATTTTTAAATTTTATAAAAACCGCTAATTTCTCACTCCAAGGTATTTAGATATGTTATTCTATAACTACTGAAAAATCTTCTACCTTTATTGAACTTTTCGCCCGTCGTATATAATATTATTAAAGAAACAATCTTTTATAAAAAATTTGGGAGGTTTGATTATGAAAGTTGGTGTTTTGCTGGCAGGTTGTGGAGTGTTTGACGGTGCAGAGATTCATGAGGCAACTTTAACATTATACTTTCTTGATAAAGCTGGTGTAGAGACCGTAATCATGGCTCCAAATATCAAACAAAAGGATGTGATCAATCATCTTACCGGCGAGCCAATGAATGAAGAAAGAAACGTTCTTGTTGAAGCTGCAAGAATCGCAAGAGGAAACATAAAAGATATAAATGATGTAAAAGCTGAAGATATTGACGCTTTGATTATGCCTGGTGGGTACGGTGTTGCTAAAAACTTTTCTAACTTCTTAGAAAAAGGTGCTGAAGCCGATGTAATTCCGGAAGTTAAAAGACTTCTTGTTGATATGTTTAAAGCCGGAAAGCCAATAGGTGCTATCTGTATATCTCCTGTTATTGTAGCAGCAGCATTAAGAGAAGCTAAACCAACTGTAACAATCGGAACAGATATTGATGTAGCTAAAACAATAGAAGATATGGGTGCAAGACATTTAGCTTGTCCGGTTAACGAGATGGTGGTAGATAAAGAAAACAAAATCGTAACTACTCCTGCATACATGCTTGGAAAGACAATAAAAGATGTTGCGGAAGGAATAGAAAAACTTGTCAATAAAGTAATTGAACTTACTAAAAAATGAAAATCTTAAAATCTTTTGAGATAGCCAACACTGACAAACGAACTATTGAAATGACCGGCATACCGTCTTTGGTGCTTATGGAAAGTGCCGGTCGGTCTGCCGTCCAAATAATTTTACAGCATTATCCAAATTCAGAAAAAATAACAGTAGTGGCAGGTAGTGGAAATAATGGCGGTGATGCGGTAGTTGTAGCAAGGTACTTAGCAAAGCTTGGCAAAGAAGTATATTTATTTATTTTGGCAGAAAATGAAAGCAAGCTTTCTTCTGATAATCTAAAAAATCTTGAAATCTTTAAAAACTTTGGATTTACATATCAGTTTATTACAGAAAAAAATCTTGATATTTTGGAAAAAAATCTTATTCAAACTGATTTAATCGTTGATGGGATTTTTGGAACAGGTTTTAAACCGCCTGTAAAATCTTATCGAGAAAATGTTATAAAACTTATAAATCAAAGCAAAAAACCTGTTGTAAGCATCGATATACCATCTGGTCTTAGTGCTGATACAGGCAACATTGAAGGAGAAGTTGTAAAAGCAGATATAACAATAACCTTTGGCTATCCAAAAATCTGTCATATCTTATATCCGGCTTTACAGTACTGTGGAAAAGTGTATGTTGCAGATATTAGTTTAAATCCTGCATATGCAGAAGTTGAAAGATATCTCATTACACCGGAAAATCTTACTTTGCCGGTCAGAGAAAAAACAGGTCATAAATACACCTTTGGTCATGTGTTGGTTGTTGGCGGTAGCGTTGGAAAATCAGGGGCTGTTATAATGGCGTGTAGGTCTGCTACAAAATCAGGAAGCGGTCTTACTACTGCAATAGTTCCAGATTGTATAAATCAAGTGTTGGAAACAAATCTCATTGAAGAGATGAGTATTCCGGTTAGGTCTGAAAATGGAATGTTTGGCGAAAATTCAGAAAGGATTTTAGAAATCATCCAGAATGGCAAATTCTCATCGGTTGTAGTTGGAATGGGAATAGGTGTATCTAAAACAAATCAAGAGATTATAGAAAAACTCTTAACCATTGACAAGCCTTTAATCATTGATGCTGATGGAATAAATAACCTTGCTAATATAGAAAATTTTAAAGAAAAGCTTTCATATAGAAACAACATTACTGTACTGACACCACATTTAGGAGAGTTTTCAAGATTAACAGGATTATCAGTTAAAGATATATTAGAAAACTACGAAGAAATAGCAAAAGAGTTTGTAATCAGTACAAAAAGCTATGTAGTTTTAAAATTCCATAGAATGGTTATTTTTACACCAGATGGAAAGATTTATTACAGTAATAAAGGAAATCCTGGAATGGCAACAGCCGGAACTGGAGATGTTTTAGCCGGAATGGTTGGAGCATTGATAAACAGACTTGATCCAGAAAATGCTTTAAAACTTGCTGTTTACTTACACGGCTATGCAGGAGATTTGGCAGTTAAAGACGTTGGAGAAGAAAGCTTAAAGGCAACAGACATTATAGATTACATTCCAAAAGCACTTAAAAATTTAGCAGAGATGAAGTCAAATCTAAAACCATCTTTGATTTATGAACTATCATAGAAAATTTATAGACCAAGCAATAAAAGAAGCAGAAAAAGCATTAAAGAAAAATGAAGTTCCGGTCGGTGCCGTCATAGTAAAAGATGAAAAAATAATTTCAAAAGCCCATAATCAAAGAATTTCAAAAAATAATGCATTGTACCATGCAGAAATCTTAGCAATAGAAAAAGCCTGCAAAAAACTTAAAACTTGGCGTTTAGATGATGCAGTATTATATACAACTCTTGAACCTTGCCTAATGTGTGCCGGCGCAGTAATGCAGGCAAGAATTAAAAAAGTTGTCTTTTGTGCAAAGGATGAAAAAGGTGGGGCAGTTTTGAGTAAATACACAGTTTTTGACGATAAAAAACTTCCATTTAACGTTAAGCATGAATACATTCCGGATGAAAGATGTAGCAAACTTTTAAAAGAGTTTTTCAAAAAGCTTAGAGATTAGATTGTTTCGCAAATGGTAAAAGTTTGGTTATTAACTCTATCGCATCTTTGTTCATGAAAATAATTAGAAAAGCTAAGACAATAAACATAATTGTAAACTTTTTATCAAGCTTTTGTATATCATTTGCAATTTTAATACTTCTTTATCTATCTTTGCTTCAAGTTCAGTTTTAACTAAGATTAAATCAGTCTTTGTAGCCAATTCCTTAGTAAGTTCATCTTTAAGCTCAAGCTTTTTTGCTGTGCTAAGCTTTCCGATTTTTTATCAAGAAAGCTCATAATCTATCACGTAAGCCATTTAAATCCTCCAAAAATAGCTAATAATAAAAATACGTCGTGTGAGAAATTAAGCAAAAACATAAGATTCTTCGCCGGCTACAGAATAACAAATAAGGTAATTGTTAACATGCTTTCGTCTTCTCTGTCATACTGAGGACGTAAGTCCGAAGGATCTCATTTTTAAATTTTATAAAAACCGCTAATTTCTCACCCAAGGTACAAAAGTTTTTTTAATTTATTAAAAAGTGAGAAGTAGGGAGCCGGAAGATGCTTTGTTTTCAAACCTCCCAGCTTCCAAACTTTTAAACTATTAGAATATTAACTGTAAGCCAACGCCTATGTAATCACCAGCTTTGCCGTTTCCAGGATTATAAGCTGATTTTGCTGAGCCAGACTGTTTAACATAGTGTAAATTAAACTTCATTTTGTTTTGCTTTATATACCAGTTTAAACCAATGTCGGTTGTTTTGAAATTACCATTACCGTTTAAGCTTGCTTTATCTCCTTGCCATTCTGCATAAGTAATGGTTGGTTCAAGGATTGTTTTGTTAGGAAGCGTAAAGTTGTAGCCACCTCTTACATGCCATACTTTGTCTTTGTAATCTAACCTTGATTCATCAAAAGACCTTTTTAACTCGTCGTATTCAGCGTTAAATGTAAAATCTTTATAGTTTGCAAGAATATCAAAGCCTAACATTTGGTTGTTTTTGAACTGAACTTTTGGATTTTTATTAATTGTATCTAAACGGGTACTGGTCCATATACTTGTATCTGCAAGTGGGAATTTGTTGCTATCTTTTCCTCTTCCTTGATAAGCATAGTTAACTGCAAAAGTTATACCGTTTCTTTTTCCAAAGTAGTTGACTTTATAGCCCAATCCGTATTTTTTCATCTCTGGGTCGCCATAAGACACAGCTACTCTTGCTGTGTAGAGTAAGTTATCCCCGCCTGTTTCACCGCTAAATTTATCTACGTTAAACACTCCAAAGTTATAGTTAAGTCCAAGCTTAGTTTTTTTATCATTGTACAAACCGCCTATATTGATACCGGTTTCACGAGCAGGACCAGTTCCTACTAAATGTTGTCTTGGATAAAAGTTTGTTAAAGCTTTTTCAAAAGATAATACTTCAAATCCTGCTGTAATGCTTTCTCTACCAACTTGAGGTCTAAAATAACCTACGGTAATATTTGCCCAGTTTTTATGAAGTGCATAAGTGAACATAGCATCCCAAACATAGAATTTTTGATTATCACTATTTCCAACAACTAAACCAACGTTATTATTTTTTGCAAGTGCAGTGTGTGGATCTAATCCTACGTTGTCATAAGCAAACCATACCCTCCAAGATAAATTTTCTGTTATTGTCCCTTGAAATCCAAGTCTTGACCTTCTTAATAAAAAGTCCATTCTGTTGTCGTATTTATCGCCTTTTTCAACCCTATCCATTGTATATACGCCCCAAAGCTGGTTTGCAAAGAAGATTTCAAGCTCTTTTCCTTCTCCAAAATAAAACTTTGGTGCTGCGTTTGATGGTGTTGCAATGAGTGCAGATGCCACAAGCCCAATTCCTGTGAGTAAAACTTTTTTCATGTTAAGCCTCCTTTTAAAATTTTTATTGAAAAATGGATTTTTATTCGATTTTAAATTTCTTGCTTATTCACTTTCTTTGTCATTCCGAGGCTGAAAAGTCCAAGGATCTCCCGCTTTAAAACAGGAGATTCTTCACTTCGCTTAGAATGACAGCATTAGGTAACTTTGTCATCCTGAGGACTTTAGTCCGAAAGATCTCTTCTTTTAAAAAGAGATTCTTCACTTCGTTCAGAATGACAAATAAGGCTAAAATTCTTTACTGACGCTCAGAATGACGACAATTTACCTCTTACCTATCCACTTTTTTATTGACTGGCTACGTTATCAATTATTTTTTTAAGCTCTAAATCAAGCTCTTTTAATGCTTTGATTGCGTCTGCATCTAAATTGCCCATATACTTAATGGCTGTGCTTGGTTTAAACGTTCCTGCAACCATTTTTCCGTCTTTTTCATACGTGTAAACTTTAAAAGGAAACTGGGATACAAGCTGTGGATTATGCTTCATGATTTTTGAACACTGAGAAAGCTTGCATACAAGGTAGATATGCATATGCTTCCAAAAGTCTTTATTTCCTTGCTCTTCTACGCCTTTTGTGATGTTTAAAACATGGACGATTTTAAAGTTATGATTTTCAAGCTCTGTTCTTAATACTAAATCAAGCTCTTCATAAGACATCTTTGTTGCTCTCTCATAAATATCAGACATTTCTTCATCTTCAGAGTCTGTCGCTACTGCACTGGCAAGAGATTCTAAGAAAGACTTTTTCTCTGTTTTTGCTTCTGTTTTTGTTTCCGTTTTTTTCTCAGATTTACTTAAGCTTACTTTCTTTTGTGGTTTGTCATCATAACCGGTTCCTAAGTAGTCTCCCGTTTCAAAAGAGACATCTTTAATGGCTCCTCCACAAGAAACAATCATACCAATTAACATCACTAAGATTAATTTTTTCATCCTTTACCCCTTTTTTAGTCAGTTAAATTTTATCATATAAATTTCGATATGTCAAAAAGTTAGTTCACTTTACAGTTTAGAAACTCAATGGAAATAGGAGATTCTCTCCTTCCGGCCGCAGGATGACAACACTTTATGACAACTTCTTCTATTCTGTAAGGGCGATTCATAATTCGTCCCTACTCTTTCCTTGTTATCTGATTATGCAAGCCTGACAGACCTCCCCCTTTTTTTAATTTTATGAAACTACTCATTACTCACCCGACGTATTATTTAATTAAAAATTATTAACTAATACCTTGGATGAGAAATTACCTCCATAGTTTACTTTTTCTAAAAAAGCTATAACCAATAGCATATGCATATAGATAAGCAACAAAAGTTTTAATCTTTCTCCATCTACTTACAAGATTGAAATTCTTTATTTGAGAATTTACTGCTTCGATAATTTGTCTTTTACTCTTTTTTTGTTTATCTTCACATACTTTAACATATTTACATCCTTTATAACCTTTATCTCCTATAAATTCAAAATTTTTAGTCAAAAATCTAAACCATTTACTCATTTTATGTCTTATTTAATGTCTTTAAATGCTCGCTGTATATTTTCCTCTTTCTTTTTGCCCAATACATTTTTCCTGAAACTCTTTTTATCTTTTTAGTTTTTGCTCTGCTTAATCTTGCTACTTCAATTATAGTACCATCTACTATAAGTTTTCCTTTTTTCCAAGAATAATTTTAAGTATCATAATAATCGTGATTCTTCTTAGTCAATATTCTCTAAGGATTTTATAAACTCTTTCTGATTTTGATTTTCTAAACAGATGCCAAGATTGAATAGAAGGACAAATTAGAAATCTGGCAAGTGTAAGAATAGGAGTGTTTGAAATGTAGGATGTGATATATAAAGCTAGTTGTAAATCAGATACTTTAGGTGGTCTACCTGCTTTCTTTTTTGATTGAATGTTTAAAAGTATAGTTAAATGCTCAGAGATTTTTTGAAATATTGTAAAATAAAGATTAGATTTTTGCATTTTTACCTCCTTGGTGGAATTTTTGCTATTAAAATTTTAACTGCCACCAAGGAGTTTTTTTAGATGTTTTATTTATATTTGAATTTCTCACCCAAGGTATACGTGGTATAATATCAATTATCATATAGTTAAGGAGGACTCTTTGAGACCAGATGGTAGAAAACCTGCTCAACTTCGTCCTATAAAAATTACCAGAGACTTTAATATCTACGCAGAAGGTTCAGTCCTAATACAATTTGGAAATACAAAGGTTATAGTTACTGCATCTGTTGAGGATAAAGTTCCACCTTTCTTAAAAGGCACAGGTCAAGGTTGGATTACTGCAGAGTATTCAATGATTCCAAGAGCATCAGAAACAAGAAGTCTTAGAGAAGTAGTTAGGGGTTCGCCTTCTGGTAGAACTCATGAAATACAAAGGCTGATAGGAAGAAGCTTGAGAGCTGCGGTTGACCTTAAAAAACTTGGAGAAAAAACAATTTGGATAGATTGCGATGTTATTCAGGCGGACGGTGGCACAAGGGTAGCATCTATTACAGGGGCATTTATAGCAGTTGCTGATGCTTGTATAAAACTAACAAAACAAAATTTAGTAAAAGCCAATCCTCTAAAAGATTACGTTGCAGCTATAAGCGTTGGAAAGGTCAGAAATGAAATAGTCTTAGACCTTAATTATGCAGAAGACTCAAACGCACAGGTGGATATGAACCTTGTGATGACTGGTAAAGGTGAGTTTGTAGAGATAGGAGCAACTGGTGAAGAAAACACATTTTCCCAAGAAGATTTTAATAAAATGCTTGAATATGGAAAATCTGGAATAGAAAGACTTATAAAAATTCAAAAAGAATTTATAGAAGGAATTCCATCAATTGGACACTGGGAAAGAAAAAATATTAAAGAGTTTGTATACAAAGAGTGATTGGAGGTAAAAATTGAAAGAGAGTTTGATAATTCTTGGCTCCCAATGGGGAGACGAAGGGAAAGGTAAAATAGTAGACCTTCTTGCTCCTGAATTTGATTATGTTGTTAGATATCAAGGTGGAAGTAATGCAGGACATACAGTTATAGCTAATGGTAAAAAGTACACTTTACACTTAATCCCATCTGGCATCTTACACGAAGGTGTTAAAAATATCATTTCTAACGGCGTTGTTGTAGATTTAGAAGAGCTTTTAAAAGAGATGGATCAAGTTAAAAATGTTGTCAAAGATTTTAAAGACAAATTATACATAAGCGAAAGATGTCATATTGTATTTCCATATCACAAAATATTAGACAATTTGTCAGAAAAATCTAAAGGAAAAGATAAAGTAGGAACAACATTAAAGGGCATTGGACCGGCTTATATGGCTAAGTATGCAAGAACTGGTATAAGAATTGTAGATTTATTTGATAAAGAATATTTCAGAATTAGACTTGAAAAAGCTTTCAATGAAGCAAAAGAGATTGCTGAAAAAGTTTACGGGGAAACGTTTAACCTTGATTTAAATGAGCTATATGAAAATACACTTTCTAACTTTGAAAAAATAAAAGATTTGGTAGCTGATACTTCTTATCTTCTTGATAAAGTAATGAAGGAAGGCAAAAAAGTACTTTTTGAAGGTGCACAGGGAACGATGCTTGATATAGACATGGGAACATACCCATATGTAACGTCTTCTAATGCGTCTGCTCTTGGCATCTGCAACGGTACAGGAGTTGCTCCAAAGTTAATCGGTCAAGCAAAAGTTTATGGAGTAAGTAAAGCTTATACTACGAGAGTTGGAGAAGGTCCATTTCCAACAGAGTTAAATGATGGAATCGGTGAAAGATTAAGAGAAGAAGGTCATGAGTATGGTTCTACAACCGGAAGACCAAGAAGATGTGGCTGGCTTGATTTAGTAGCTTTAAGATTTGCATGTAGAATAAACGGAATCGACGGCTTAATAATAACAAAGCTGGATGTTCTTGATGTTTTTGATGAAATCAATGTTTGTGTAGCTTATGATTACGAAGGACAAACTATTACAGAGTTTCCGGCATCATTACAAGTACTGGCTAAATGTAAACCTATCTATAAAACTATAAAAGGCTGGAAAACTTCAACAAAAGGGTTAAAAGATATTACAAAATTACCGGAAAATGCTAAGGAATTTATAAAAACCATAGAAGAGAATACAGAAGTTAAGGTCGTGATGTTGTCAACAGGTCCTGAAAGGTCAGAATATATTTGGTGTATAACATAGATTATAGAGGTAAATTATCATGTACGATGTAATGAAGCAAGCCGAGGAAAGGCTTGTTCAGGTAGGCTATGACCTTACAATTTCTGTGATTGTTTTTGTGCTTTCTATTATAGTGCTGACAGTAATATTTGATATTATTCTAACAATTTTGAATAACAAAAAACCTTCAGAGGAGAGAAAGTCTCCTCTGGTTATTTTCTTAATATCTGTATTTGTAGGATGGGCTATAACAACCTTAGTTTTTGTATACAGAATGGTTATAATAGGCTTAGAGCATCTAAAAGGTTAAAACATTTTACTTCTTGTTTACCACCAAATACATCTTTACAAATCCAGAATAATCTCCAATTTCAGCTTTATATACATTTCTTAAAAACACTGCAAAACGAGACTCACTGTTTGGATAAAGATATCCACTCCAAACTACTTCTACATTGTTAAGTTTTTTCAAAGTGTTTTCTTCAACAAGAGCAAGTATATATTTATGTTTGTTTTGATACTCTAAAATCTGATTAGAGCTGTAATCTCTTAGAATTTTTCTTTTTGTGTAAAATGGCAGATTATGAAAAAATCTATTTTCTATGATTAGAGGAATAGACCTATCCGGGACTTTTTCGTTTACAATTCTACCAATCTCCTTGTAAGGTCTGTAATGTTCAACCTTGACCAATAAAGAAATCACAAAAATTAAAAACGTCATAAGCATTGCTATAAACGGTAAAAGCTTATAATCTTTATATCTAATCAAGTAAAGAAACGGAAAAACGCAGAAAATATAATAAAAGTAGTCAAGTTTAAAAAGATAAACAATTCCAAAATTTAAAACTGTTATTGTTATGGTAGCAACAAAAAAAGACAAATACCAAAGATACTTTTTAAAACCATCTGGATTATAATTTGCTAAATAGTACCCAACAAATATAGATAATGCTGGAAATGCTTGGATAAAGTAAGTTGGAATTTTGCCTTTTGCGATTGTAAAAATTACAAGCATAACAATAAACCAGCTGAAGATAAAAGAAAACTCTTTTAGCCATTTTTTATAACTATCAATCAAACTAAAATAAAAAACAAGAGAATACGGCAGAAAGCCCCAAAGTATCACGATAAGGTAGAAAAATATGTCTGAGAATTTAAACTCTTCTCCAAAAGCTCTTTTTATCGTCTCTTCATTATACACCTGCCAAAACATAGAGCCAAATTTTAGATGCATATAGATAAACCAGCTAAAACCTATTATTAATGTAATTGGAAGTCCTATGTAAGGCTTTAACTGCCAAATCTTATTTAGCCAAGTTTTTACATTAAAATTACTCTCTGCCAATAGATACAGTCCTATGATGCCACCAATTACAAGTATATAAGGATACCCTTTTGTCAAAACAGTTAGACCAAGAGATACATAAGATAAAAAAATGTATAAAAATTTATTTTCTTTATAGCCTTTAAAAAAGAGATACAGCGTTAAAGTAAAGAAAAATAAAAGAGGCACTTCCGGCGATGCGTATCTTGAATTAATAATAAACTGAAAGCTTAAAGCCATAGCAAAAAATGAAAAAATAGCGGTCTTTTTATCAAAAAGCAGATTTGCAATTTTATAAGTTAAAAATGAACTTCCAAAAGCCATTAAAACGATCGGAAGTCTAATGGCAAATTCATTCATTCCAAAAATAAAAACAGATAAAGCTATAGACCAGTAAGTTAGCGGCGGCTTGTTAAATCTTGGTTCATAGTTGTAATAGATATCAAGAAAATTACCGGATTCAAACATTTCTCTGACAGCTTCGGCGTAAAAGCTTTCGTTAGGAATCCAGATTGCGTTAAACCAAAAATTCCAAAAGTAAACAAAAAGTGTTAAAAATATGAAAAGATAGTATTTTAAGTCTTCTTTTTGAGTCAAAATCTGTCTCCATAGCAAGATTTTTAGCATAAAATTTTATCATAGAGGGGTTTAAGTTATAATAATGTAAGTAAAAATGTAAAGAAGTTTAAAATACGTCGGAGTGAGAAATTCATTAAAAGCATGAGATTCTTCGTCAGCTGCAGAATGACAAATAGGGTTGTCCATATGATTATCAAGTTTTCTTCGTCATCCTGAGGACGAAGTCCGAAGGATCTTTTTTAAATTCTATAAAAACCGCTAATTTCTCACCCAAGGTATGTAAGTAAGAATATAAAGAATGTTAAAATAGATGTATTCTGTTTTGGAATAACCGAATAGGGCTAAAATTATATATAAAAGATCCTTGATATGAGAAAAAGATTGATTGATGAACATTAAGAAGAACAATCTTGTTAGTAATTCTACAACCGACGAAGAATCTCAGTCTTTTTGTCATTCTAAAGCCAGCGAAGAATCTCCTTATTTTAAAACATGAAACCCTTTAGCTTTACAGTTTAAGAATAAAAAAAGAAAGTTGCGAGTTATGTGTAAAAGATTCTTAAAATGCTGCTTACTCATTAGTTATAGACCAAATTTAAGTTGGAGGTAAAAACTTGATTCAAACAGTTGAGTTTAACGAACAATTTTCTAAAGCCTTAGACTTAATGGAGAATACAAATAAAAATGTATTAATCGTTGGTAGAGCCGGAACTGGTAAATCTACACTGCTAAATTATTTTAGAAACAATACAAAGAAAAAAATAGCAGTTTTAGCACCTACCGGCGTTGCAGCAGTCAACATAAAAGGTCAGACGATTCATTCGTTTTTCAATTTTAAGCCAGATATTACTTTAAGCAGTGTGAAAGATATAAAACCAAAAAATAAAGAAATATACAAAAAACTTGATGCAATAGTTATAGATGAAGTTTCTATGGTCAGGGCTGACCTGTTTGACTGTATAAATGAGTTTTTAAAAATTCATGGGAAAAAACCCGGAGAACCTTTTGGCGGAATTCAGCTAATCTTGATAGGAGACCTATATCAGCTACCACCGGTAGTTACATCTTCTGAGAAAAAGTTTTTTAGTCAGATTTACAAGAGTCCATTTTTCTTTGACTCTATTTCTTTTAACGAGGCAGAGTTTGAATTTGTTGAGCTTGAAAAGGTATACAGACAAAAAGATGAAAAGTTTATAAAACTTTTAAACGCAATAAGAAATAAAACCATAGAAGAAAAAGATTTAGAGGAGTTAAACAAACGCTACATATCAGACTTTGAGCCGGATGAAAAAGAGTTTTATATTTATCTAACAACCACAAACGAGCTTGCAGACAAAATAAACCAACAAAAACTTGAAAAATTAAAAGGCAAGAAATATGTATACCAAGGATACATCGAAGGAGATTTTTCAGAAAAAGACCTGCGGCTCCATTAGAGCTTGATATAAAAAAAGGTACTCAAGTTATGCTGTTAAACAACGACTATCAAGGCAGATGGATAAATGGAAGCATGGGTAGAGTGGTAGATATAGAAAAAGTCGAAGGAGATGAAGATATAATATGGGTAGAGCTTGAAGATGAAGAAGAAGTCCCGATTCAACCTTACGAGTGGGACATGTTTGAGTTTTATTACGACAAAACACAAAAAAAGATAAAATCAAGAACAGTAGGGTCGTACTACCAGTATCCACTGAAACCAGCATGGGCTATAACCATACACAAAAGCCAAGGACTAACATTTGATAAAGTGATCATAGATATAGGTAAAGGAACGTTTTTCGCACGGACAGCTTTATGTAGCCTTATCCAGATGTAGAAGCTTAGAAGGACTTGTTTTAAAAAAGCCGATATCAGAAAAGCATATTTGGTTAGATAAAAGGGTTGTAAGCTTTTGACTAAGCATCAGTATAAGCTTTCGAGTAAAAAGCTTCCGTTAGAAGAAAAAATAGAAATAATCAAAAAAGCCATCTCTGAGAAAAAACCAATAGAAATAGTCTATCTTAAATCAAAAGACGTAAAATCAAAAAGAGCAATAATCCCAAAAAAATTGGTAAAATGGACTACAACGGTGCTGAATTCTTAGGCGTTGAAGGATTCTGCACAATAAGAAAAGATGGCAGGGTTTTTAATGTTGAGAAAATTCTTGAAATTAAGGAGATAGAATGAAAAATATATATCTTGTTGGCTTTATGGGAAGTGGAAAGTCTACGGTAGGAAAGATTTTGGCTGAAAAATTAAATATGAATTTTGTTGACATTGATAAGCTTATTGAAGAAAAGGAAGGAATGAAAATAAAAGATATTTTTGAGCAAAAAGGAGAAAGCTATTTTAGAGAGCTTGAAAGAAAACAGATAGAAGCAACAGTTAAACAAGAAGGGCTTGTAGTTTCTACCGGTGGTGGTCTTGGAGCAAATTTGGATAATATGAATTTTATGAAAAAAAACGGAGACGTTGTATGGCTTGATGTTAGTTTAAACACTGTCTTAGATAGACTAAAAAACGACCAAGACAGACCATTATTAAAACAACCTACAGAAAAAATAAAACAACTTTTTGAAGAAAGGAAGAATGTATACAGGCTTGCAAACATAAGAGTTAATGTAGACAAAAAAACACCAAGCCAGATTGTAGAAGAAATTTTAACAAAAATAAAAAGGAGATAATTTATGAACATTTTAATCACAGGTGGAGCAGGTTATATCGGTAGTCATGTAGCAAAGCAGATAATAGAAAACACAGACCACAACGTAGTAATCATTGATAATCTTTCAACAGGTTCCTTGAAGACTATTAAAACACTTAATGAAATCCATCGGCAAACAGGCAAAAGTACAGAGCTTACTTTTATTGAAGCAGATTTAAAAGATTTTCAGATGATAGAAGGAATGTTTAAAGCTAAAAAATTTGATGCTGTGATTCATTTTGCGGCAAGTACTGTGGTACCAGAAAGTGTAAAAAATCCAATTAAATACTATATGAACAACACAGTAAACACAACCAATCTTATCAATCTTTGTCTTAAATATGGTGTTAACAGATTTATTTTCTCATCTACTGCTGCAGTGTACGGTCAACCGGACGAAATTCCGGTGAAAGAAACAACGCCAACACAACCAATAAATCCTTACGGAAGAAGTAAATTAATGAGCGAAACGGTGCTTAAAGATGTAGGCACTGCTCATCCTGAATTTAAGTATGTAATACTCAGGTATTTTAATGTTGCTGGAGCAGACTTAAAAATTAGAATAGGACATAGATTTCCAAACGCAACCAATATAAAAGTAGCAGCAGAAACAGCGGTTGGTAAGAGAGATAAAATGTATGTTTTTGGTACAGATTATCCAACACCAGATGGTACTTGTATAAGAGATTATATTCATGTTGATGATTTAGCAGACGCTCACATTAAAAGTTTAGAGTATTTAATCGATAATAATAGCAATGTATTTAATTGTGGATATGGTAGAGGGTACTCTGTCTTGGAAGTTATTAACACTATGAAGGAAGTTTCAGGAGTAGATTTTAAAGTTGAGTACATCGGTCGTAGAGAGGGAGACCCAGCTATATCAATAGCAGATAATACTAAAATTTTAAATAATTTGAATTGGAAGCCACAGTATGATGATTTAAAGCTAATTTGTAAAACAGCCCTTGAATGGGAGAAAAAACTATTACAAGAGGAGGCTTAAAATGAGGAAGTTCTTATTATTTTTTGCTTTAGTTTTCTTAGTATCATGCTCAACAGTTACAAATTTAGATCATGCTAAACTGAATATTAAAGATAAAAAAATAACGGTCCTTCCATTTGAAAACTATACAGAAACACCTTTAGCAGGACTTAGAGTAAAAGGTATAGTAGAGGGAGTTGTTTCTTCCAAAGGATATAAACTATCCATTACAAATGTTAAACAAGATAAAGATTACAGTCCTGAGGAAATTAAGAAGCTTTTGCAAGAGTTAAAGGAAAGCAACATAGATTATGCAATTGCCGGAAGTGTAAACGAATTTAGATACAAAATCGGCATTGATGGAGAACCGGCGGTAAGTATTACTGTTAAAATTTATGATATCAAACAAGAAAAAGAAGTTTATACAAGCGTATCTTCAAAAACAGGATGGTCTCATGAATCTATTACAACCGTAGCACAAAAAATACTAAACAAAATCATTCCTTAAAAGCCATGTTTTTAACAAAGTTTTTAAAAGAATTAAACTTAAAAATATTAATTGCTGAAATATTTATATTTACATTAGTTTTGTTATTTATTGGAATGTATACAAATCCGTCCGACCCCCTGTTTATAGAATCTAAATTTGGTTATTTATTTTATCTTCTTCCACTACTTGTGTTTACCCTTTACTATGGGTTAGTTGCAGGCATTGTAAGCTTTTTTACAATCGTTTTAATGGCATTTTTCTTTTATAAAGAATTTCCAACAGTTTATATTCTATGGTTATTTCTGTTTGTGCTTGTAGCATCAGAATTTAACCACTATTGGTCTGAAAATGTAAAAAAAACAGAAGAGAAATTTAAATATACTAGCGAAAAATTAAGAGATTTAGCAAGAGAGCTGATGCTTTTAAAAATATCCCACGACCAACTTGAAAAGCAGTACATTATGAAACCTATTAGCATAAGAGAAGTAATTTATCAGATTAAACAAAAAATAATATCAAATTTTGAAGAAAAAGAAATTTTCAATATGTTAATGAGTTTATTGGTTCAATCATTCGACATAAAAAAAGCTGCGCTTGTATATGTAGATTTAGAAAAAAATAATTCAAAAATAATATCATCTACCCATGATGACTTTAATTTTAAAATGAAAGATGTTTTAGTTTCAAAAGCAATAGAAGATAGAAGTATTTCATACCTATGTAAAATAGAAGAAGAATCAAAGTATTATGCAGCTGTTCCTGTATTTATTTCAGAAACGCAAGTTTATTTATTTGTAATTGAAGAGATTGGATTTTTATCTTTAAACATGGACACTCTTTTGATGATCAGTCTATTTCTTTATTATGTTATAAGTGAAAAGTTAACTTTAGAGAAAATAAAAGATATAGTTAAAAAATTTAATATGTTTGATATAGACTTTATAAAAGAGCTGTACAGAATGTCAGAGATTAAAAAGAATTTAGGAATAGAATCTTCCTTAGTTATCTTTCAAATTAAAGGAAGTATTGAAAATGAAAATATAAAAAATTTACTCAGGAGCAATTTAAGAGGACTTGACATAATGGACTCACTGTTTATACAAGAAGACAATCTTTTGATAATACCAATATTATTACCTTTTACACCAATTTCTGGAGCAAATTCTTTTGCAGAAAGAATAAAGAATATTTTAACAGAGAATTTATCTCAATCTTTCTTTGAAAAGAATATAAAACTAAAAATAGAAGCTGTTAATATAAATCCAGCTAAAAATCTTCAATCGGTTTTGGAGACTATTAAATGAGTTATAAAACACTATACTTATCTGTAATTTTAGAAATTCTGGCTACTTCATCTTTTTTTATAAAGAATATTTATATCGCATTATCATTGTTTTTTTTCTTTCACGGCTTGGCGGTTTTTTTATTAACAACTGTTTTATATCTTTTCTTGCCTAAAAGAATTGGATCAAGAAAATGGGAATCTTTAGTATTTATATTTTTAATAGGTTTTTTTGGATTTATCGTCGGATATTTATTTTTATCTATCTTAACTTTATATCTATTTAGAACGCAAAAAAGTATTAAATTTGAGCCTATAAAAACTTTTTCTATTGAAGAGATAGAAGATGAAGACCTTGATTTTAGTGGTCGTAGATTTGGAGAGGGATCGGTATTTTCAATTTTAAAGAAAGATAACGTTCCAAGCGATTTAAAATTAAAAGCTTTTATGTCTTTATCGGATTTACAAGGTCCGATAACCTATTTTTTGATAAAAGAAAATATTAGCAATCCTATGGACGAAATAAGATTGATGGCTTTTAGTATGATTTCTAAAATGGAAAAACAATTAAACGACAAAATTCATGAACTTAATCTCAGGCTAAAAGATAATGATTTATCTGAAGAAGAAAAAGCTAAAATTTACTTTGAATTGGCTCAGGTCTACTGGGATTTCGTTTTTTTTCATATTGTAGATAAAGAGTTTGAAAATTTCGCAATAGAAAAAGCTTTATACTGTGCAGAAGAAGGATTGAAGTTAAAAAAAGATTTTGTTCCTTATTTTCTAATTGGAAGGATTTATTTAAGACTTAAAGATTATAAAAAAGCAAAAGAATATTTAGAGTTGGCTTTTAATTTTAAAGAGTTTAGATATAAAGTCATTCCATATCTTGCAGAATGTTATTTCTATGAAAAGGATTTTAAAAAAGTAAAAAACCTTTTTTCTCAATTAGACCTATCATTGGACGTAAAAGTTAACTTTTTGAAACAATTTTGGAGCACACAATGATAGAGCTTTTAAATCAAAATAGAAAAATTGATGTTTTACTAATTGCAGAAGGAACATATCCATACATTAGAGGCGGGGTTTCTACATGGATTCATGATTTAATTACAGGCATTTCAGAAAAAAATTTTGGAGTTGTTTTTCTTGGAAGCAGACCAGAAGATTACAAAGGAATAAAGTACAAACTTCCGGACAATTTAGTTTATTTATCTGCAGATTATCTTTTTAATTATGAAAGAACAACGCTGCCCCGTGAAAGAAATGCCAACAAAGAAAATTTTAGATACATAGAAACTCTGCATAAATGGTTTAAAGAAAACGTAGATAAAAATGTTGACTTACCAGAAAAAATCAAAAAACTTGAGTTTTATCTAAAAGAAGTAAAAGAAGAAGATTTTCTATTTAGCAGAGAGGCTTGGAACTTTATAATTGATATGTATACAGAATATGCGGAAGAAACTCCTTTTATAGATTACTTTTGGACGATAAGGAATATTCATACACCTATATGGGCTGTTGCTAAAATTGCTTCCCAAGTTCCGGATTGTGATATAGTCCATAGCCCTTCAACGGGATACGCCGGATTTCTCGCATCACTGATCTCTTATCATAAAAAAATTCCGTTTGTTCTTACTGAACATGGGATATATACAAGAGAAAGGAAAATAGACATTTTGAATATAGATTGGTTTGTAGATAAAAGATTATTCTTTCAAAAAGATTTGGGTGAGGTTGACCATATTCGTAATTTGTGGATCAGATTCTTTGAAAGTATTGGAAAATTTATCTATCATGCAAGTAAGATTATTATTTCTCTTTTTGATGATGCGAGAAAAATTCAAATATCCTACGGTGCAGACCCGAACAAGTGTATTGTAATCCCAAATGGCGTTGATGTTGAGGGCTATTCTCAAGCTTTGAAAAATAGACCTAATGAAATCCCAAAGGTAATTACATTGCTTGGAAGGGTTGTTTCAATCAAAGATATAAAAACATTCATAAAGGCTATGAGAATAGTTGTAAATAAATTACCCCAAGCTGAAGGTTGGATAGTTGGTCCAACTGATGAAGACCCTGAGTATTATGAAGAATGTAAAAGATTGGTTGAGATTTACAATCTTGAAAATAATGTAAAATTTCTTGGATTTCAAAATCCAAAAGATATTTTTCTTAAAACAGGAATACTGACTTTAACATCTATAAGTGAAGGTATGCCACTGGTTGTTCTGGAAGGTTTTGCTGCCGGTCTTCCGGTTGTTGCTACAGACGTTGGCTCTTGTAGACAGCTAATATATGGCGGACTAAACGAAGAAGATATTAGTATTGGTAAAGCCGGGGAAGTTGTTCCTATTGCAAATCCAGAAAAATTAGCCAATGCATACATAGAGCTTTTAACAGATGAAAAAAAATGGAATGCTTATCAAAAAAGTGCATTAACAAGAGTAAATAAATTTTATAGAAAAGAGCAATTTTTAGACAATTATAGAAAGATTTATAAAGAGGTTTTAACATAATGGCCGGTATAAGCTTTGAACTAAGGAAAGTATTAAGAGAAAGAACGCTTGGTTCAATAGTAAAAGCTTTTGGATACTCTGCTGTTTTAAGCGCCGGACCATATTTGATTTCTATTTTAACATTAGCATTATCTTTCTATATCTTAAGACAATTTGTCTCTTCAGATAAAATTGTAATTCAGTTTGGTGTAATAGTAACATACTTAACAGCTTTTAGTCTTATTTTAACTGGATTTTCTCAGCTTATGATAACAAGATTTCTTGCAGACAGAATTTTTGAGAAGAAATATGAAGTTGTTCTTCCAAATCTTATTGGGAATATGTTTTTGAATATGATTTTGGCTTTTGTCATTTCTTTAATTTTTTCAGTTATCTTTTTTAAAGAGCAAGGTGCAGTTTTTATTGCTTTGTATGTATTGATTTTTACGATAATGTGTGGGCTATGGATTGTAAATGTTGTATTAAGTGGATTTAAGAGCTATAAATTTATTGTCTTTTCTTTTGCTGCCGCGTATATTACTTTCTTCCTTTTAGCTTTATATATGGCAAGATACGATTTGGTAGGGTTAATGTTTTCATTTTTTGTTGGTCAGGCGGTGTTATTTTTCTTACTTCTTGGGTATTTTATAAGAACTCATTATTCAGATAAGATAATATCTTTTGATTTTTTTGATAGGCATAAAATATATATATCTTTAATTTTTTCAGGATTTTTCTACAATCTTGGTATATGGATAGATAAATTTATATTTTGGTTTTATCCTGATAATACAAGCATCCAGGTTTTAGGACCTATTAGAGCTTCTATTGTTTATGATATTCCGATGTTTTTAGCGTATATAGCAATTGCCCCTGGTATGGCAGTATTTTTCCTAAAACTTGAGGCAGAGTTTGCAGATTATTATGATAGATATTACCGTGCAGTTAGAGAAGGAGCAACCTTAAATAAAATTTATCACTTTGGCGATGATATGATACTTTCAGCTCGTTCTGTTATTTTTGATACTTTGAGAATTCAAGGAATAGTATTTGTATTTTTCTTAATATTTGATGCGCTTTTATTCAAAATATTCAAGCTTTCTCTTTTATACATACCACTTTTTCATGTTTTGATGGTCGGAACTTACCTTCAGCTAATATTTATGACATTGCTTGCAATACTAAACTACTTTGACAGAAGAAAAGAGGTTCTTTACTTATCTGTTCTTTTTGCTGTTTCTAACGCAGTATTTACATATATTTCTATTTTACTTGGACCTTACTTCTATGGATATGGTTATGTTCTCTCTCTGTTTATTTCTGATTTGCTTGCCATAATTTTGTTAAGGAGGTTTTTAGATGAGGTACATTATCAAACTTTTATGCTTATTTAATCTCTTATTCGTGTTTAATCTGTCTCACGGAAAAGATTTAAGCGTTGGGTTTATCTACGTAGAACCACCTGAAGAGGCATTCTACCTTTATGACTGGCTTGTGGTTGACCCTGATAACTTTTCTTTTGAAAAACTTAAAGAAAAATACTACATAAAAAATAAAAAACCAAAACTTTTTGCGTATGTATCCGTAGGAGAAATAGAGCCTTACAGAAAGTACTATAAAGAAACAGATAAAAGCTGGATAATAGGAAAAAATAAAGACTGGAAAACCTACGTAGCAGATATAAAAAAAAGAGTACAGAGAATTTCTAATAAACAAAGTCTTAAAAAATCTTTCTAAATACGATGGATTTTTCTTTGATACCTTAGATAGTTATCAAATTGCATTAAAACCAAGTGAATATAAAGATTATGAAAATGCCTTGGCTGAGTTTATCATTCAAGTGAAGAAAACATTCCCAGATAAAAAAATCATTCTGAACAGAGGTTTTGAAGTAGTTCCACAAGTAAAAGATTATATAGATGCAGTAGTTGCAGAGAGTCTATTTTATGGTCTTGATACTAAAACAATGAAGTATAAAAAAATGAAAGAAGAAGATATAAAATGGCTTTTAAACAAACTAAATGAGATTAAAAACCTTGGTATCAAAGTCATTGTGATAGATTATGTAGACCCTAAAAATAAAAAATTACAAAAAGAAGTTGCTAAAAAAATATACGAAAATGGGTTTATTCCATACGTTACCGATAAAGACCTAAAAACTCTTGGAACAAGCATATATCAAATTATTCCAAGAAAAATTATGATTTTGTATAATTCTAAAGAATTTGATGCAGCAGACAATGATTTACATAGAAATTTCCAAGCTTTCTTAGAATATCTTGGATATGTTCCAGTTATGTATGATATCAATAAATGGCTTCCAAAAGATTATATTGGAGATGAGTATGCCGGGATACTACTGAGGCAAACAGAATATTCGCCAGAGATGTTACAGTGGCTGAAAAAACAGATTTCAGACGAAATTAAAGTATTCTTTTTAAGCTATATCCCATCAGATGAAGAATTTTTAAGCTTTCTTGGTCTAAAAATAGAAGGAAATATATCCATTTTTGATAAAGTTGATTTTGAACCCATAGGTTATGATTACTTTGAAACAAAACCAGAAATCCAACCAATTCCAATAACAACATCACAAAATAATTTTAAGCCTATTTTGAAAGCTAAAATAAATGGTAAGGAGTTTTATCCTTTTGTAATTACAGATTGGGGTGGATATGCCTTAGAAGGAACTTTTTTATCAGAAGCAGGAAAGAATGCTCTTTTTGTATTTAATCCGGTTGAGATTTTTAGAGATGTTTTTAAGCCAGATTTTCCAGCACCGGATGTAACAACCGAGAACGGAAATAGAATCTTAACAGCCCATATAGATGGAGATGCGTTTTTCGGTATTGCTGACTTTGACCCACAAAAAAATTTAGGAGAGATAATCAGAGATGAGATAATAGAAAAATACGAAATTCCACATACTGTTTCTATAATCGAAGGAGAAATTGCATCTTGGGGTTTGTATCCAGATAAAAGCAAAAAACTTGAGGAAATTGCAAGAAGTATATTTGCTTTAGAAAATGTAGAGATTGCAAGCCATTCATTTTCACATCCTTTTAAGTGGAGAAAGTTGTATGAATTAGAAAAAGAAAACAAAGAAAGTAATGTAGAAGGCTATAGTTTATCTATTAAAAATTACGAATTTAATTTAAAAAGAGAGATTATTGGTTCTATAGATTATATCAATAAAAATTTAGCTCCGGAGAATAAAAAGACAAAAGTTTTTTTGTGGACCGGCGACTGTGTTCCGCCAAAGGAAGCGCTTCAACTAGCATACAAGATTGGTGTTTACAACGTCAACGGAGGAGACACTGGGATAAACTATCAAGA
>GG748572.1_pt7 | contig 22496 bp, 19 predicted proteins | sample 429578 | NCBI scaffold set GG748486.1
ATAACTTGAATTCTCTATAAAATTCAAAGCCTCTTTTCCGTCAAAAACTGAATCTACTACATAACCGTTTAATTCTAAAACTTCTCTAATTGTGTTATTTAAATCTAAATTATCTTCAACTAAAAGTATCTTCATGTTAACCTCTCTAAATATCTGCTTTTTATATATTTTATAGCATCATCTTTATTTTTAAACTTTTCTTTTAGCTGTTTTTCTAATACATCTTCTAAAATATCTTTAAACAGCTTTGATGGTTTTAAGCCAAGTTCTATTAAATCTTCTCCTTTGATTAACGGTTTTTTCTCTACTTCAAAAATTTTTATTATTTTTTTATATCTATCTTCATCTACCAAAGTTAAAATAGCCGGTAAGTATTCTAAATTTGTTTTCTTTAAAATTTTGTAAATTTGAAAAATGTCTTCAAGCTTCAAAATCTCATTAAAATCTTGAACAAATTTATCGCATAGCTTAGCTTCTTTATCAAAATGATACAGTTTAAGATTTTCATATATAAGCTCTGTTGGTAAGTGAGATAAAAGGACGTATAAAAAGTTTGTTGTTTTGCTGTAATTGTAAGGTTTTATATGCTGTAGTAAAACTAAATTATCTGTAAGTTTTTGTAATAATATTTCTTTTTTTGAGTCGATATGTGTCTGAGTAAATATTTTATTTAAGACTTTATACTTATCATAAAGCTTTAGTATCTCGATAGCTTTCTCTTCTTCAAAGGCAAGATTTAATTCTAAATTTATTCTTCCTTTTGGTGCAACTGATAACAATCCTTTTTCCACGCTGTAAGTTAAAAGTTTTTCAGTGTTTTTTTCTAGCTTAAAGTTAAACCTTCCTGCAAATCTAAATGCTCTAAGAATCCTAATTGGGTCTTCTACAAAACTTAAAGAGTGTAAGATTCTAATTCGTTTTTCTTTAATATCTTTTATTGCATTAAAGTAATCAATCAAAATTCCATAGTTTGAGGATGTGATTTCTATGGCAAGGGTGTTTATTGTAAAATCTCTTCTGTATAAGTCTTCAAAAAGTGTTGCTTTTTCAACTTTTGGATATGCGCCCGGTGATTGATACTCTTCTTTTCTTGCTGTTGAAAAGTCAAGCTTTAAACCATTTTCAATCATTACCTGCCCTGTCATAAATTCGTTATAGATATAGAAAGTATAGTTTTTATCTTTTACATATTCTTTTATTAAAGTAGGTGCATCGCCTTCAACAATGATATCTACATCAAGATTTGGACGATTTAAAATAATATCTCTAACAACTCCGCCGATTATAAAGCTTTTATATCCAAGTTTTCGTGATAACTCTCCAATCTCCTTAAACTTTTCTATTAGTATTTTTGGAAAGAATTTCTCAAGCTTTTGCTTGAAATTGTATGTTTTTAGATGATAATGGATTAAATTTTCTTCCGGAACATCTTTTAAAAGCTGTTTAACTATGTCTTTTTTGTAAATAACACCTATAAATTTACCGTCTTTTATTACCGGGAAAATTTCACTGTTTATCTCTATCAATTTTTTTAACTTTAAAATGTTTAGGTCTGAGTAGTTTACAACATACCAATCTTCGGCAAAAGTTATTGCTTTTTCTTCTGTTAATCCGTGCTTTAGTCCAAGTTTAACGGTTTGACTTGCCAAAATTCCTGCATATTTTTCGTTTTTGTCTAAAACAATCATATATCTGTAAGTTTTTACTAAATTTTCTAAGTCTTTAAATTTAGTATCAAACTTTATCTTAGGCAAGTCATCCATTATTAGATACTCTAAGTTAAACGGTTCTTTTTCTAACAGAAGTATTAAGATTGTTTTTATATCCTCGTAGGAAAAGCCTGTTATTTGGGTTGATGCGGCGTACTTATGACCTCCACCGTCAAAATGTTTTAAAATTTTATTAACATTAATATTTTCATCAGCAGACCTACCAATTATGGTTTTTTTGTTCTTTTGATTAATAACAACAAAGTAAGCGTCAGCATCTTCAAAGGCTTTTACATACTTTAATAAACCTGCTACATCGTAGTTATATCTTTTGGAGGTTTGTGAGATGTAAATTTTAAAACCTTTTATAAGCAAAAGTTCAGCATTTAATTGTAGTTCTTTTAAAAGTTCTAACTCTGGTAAATCAAATTTATCTTGAATAACTTTCATAAATTTGTTTAAATCTATTCCAACTTCAAAAAGAAATTGATAAGCTTTTACATCTCTAATCGTTGTGCCTTTGTACTTAAATCCTCCTGTATCTTCATATATCCCAAGGGCTAAGATTGTTGCATCTATGTTGTCAATCTTAATTTTTTCTCTTTTTAGTTTTTCTACAAAAATCGTTGTTAAGGCTCCGGTTTTATAAAGGTGAGTTTTGTATTTTTTTGAATATGCTTTTTTTGGATGGTGGTCGTATATCTCTACTTCTATATTTTCAGAAAGTATTATGTCTAAGGTTTGATTGTCTGTTATTATGGCTTTTGTTATTTTAGATATATCTAATTGATTTATTTTGATTATTTTATCTTTAAATTTTTCTGAGAACACATCAAGTGCTTTCTTTACTTTTAATTCATAGCTGTTTGGTAAGAGGATTTTAAAATCTGGATTAAGTAGAGTTATAGCGTAAGCTGAGGAAAGCTCGTCTAAATCTGCTCCGTTTTGAAATATTACTACTTGCAATTTTTCCTCTCTGTGATATAATATTTATCTCCGAATTGCCCAGGTGGCGAAACTGGCAGACGCGCTATCTTGAGGGGGTAGTGCCCGAGAGGGCGTGTGGGTTCAAATCCCACCCTGGGCACTTTATCTTATTCTCCTGCCACTGTAATATTTTCAACTATCAATGAAGGACTGCCAAGACTTCCATAAAATCTTAAATCATTTCCTACAAGTGCAATATTATTTAGTATATCTAAGATGTTTCCGGCTATCGTAACTCCTCTTACAGACTTAACGATTTCACCTTTATGATAAATAATTCCGGAAGCTCCAAGAGAAAAATCACCGGATATCGGGTCTGCTGTATGGAGTCCCATTAAATCTATTATATAAAATACTTCATCTGCATCGTCCAAAAATGCTTTAATATCATCTTTACCATTTTCTATATAAAAGTTTGTTATTCCAACAGATGGTAAAGTTCTAAAATCAGACCTTACGGCGTTTCCGGTAGATTTTAAGCCTGTTTTTTTAGCCGTATAGTTGTTGTGTAAAAATCCTTTGAAAATACCATTTTCTATTAAAACTGTCTTTCCTTTTAAGTTTCCTTCTCCGTCGTATGCGGAACTACTAAATCCTTTTGGAAGTTTTCCATTGTCTACAAGCGTAAGCTTTTCCTTTGCTACTTTTTTATTTATTTTATCTTTAAACAAAGTTTTATTTTTAATCATAGCATCTGCAGTAAATGCTGATGAAAATGTGTCAAGGATTTCAACTGCTGCATGTGGTGGTAGCATTATTGTCATGTTTTTTGTAGCTATTGGTTTTGAGTTTAAAAGAGATACTGCATGGAAAACTGCCTCTTGTGCTATTTTGTCTAAATCAAGGTCTGATAAAAATCTTGTAGCGTTAAAACTCCATGATATCTGACTATCTTCACCTTCCTGTGCAACAGCTGACACCATAGCTGAGTAAAATGTACCTTTTTCTTTTATTTCTACTCCAAAAGAATTTATTAAGACTGTTTCAATGATGTTCTCTACAAAAGTTGAGCTTCTAACTGCTTTAATTCTTTCGTCTTTTTGTCTTACAAGCCTTTCCAATTCAATAGATTTTTCCACTTTTTCTGAGCATGGAAGATTTACTGCAAAAGTATCAAAGTACTCTATTTTTTCTGATTCTTCAAGCTTTTCAACAAATCCGTTAGCCTCATCCTCAGAAGTAATCTCGGCAAGCTCTTTTGCCGCTCTAATACAATCTGTTATATCTTTTTCTTCAAAAGATGTAGAGTATGCAAATCCTTGAGACTTTCTAAATAATACTCTAACAGAAAATCCAGCATTTTCTGAAACTGATACTTTATCAAGTTTAAGGTCGTTTGATTGAGATTTTAATTTCTTATTTTTCAGATAAAAAATCTCCCACCTATAGCCTTTTAACTCTTTTTTTGCTATATCTATCACTTTTTCTAAACTCATATTAGCCTACTCCAAACAAAATTTTGTTATTAATATCTTATCATGTATACCATACTTAAATTTAACCTTGATTAGAGAAATCAAAGAAAATTAAGAAATTCTAAAAAATTAAATAAACAGACTAAAAATAACAATATCATACGTCGATTGAGAAATTCTGTAAAAGTATGAGATTCTTCGCTGGCTGCAGAATGACATTGGGGAGAATCCTGTTGTAATCCTGAAAATAATTGCAAAGTTTCCAGCTGGAACAATCATAAATATGAATTTATACCATTCTCTCATATAGAATTTGTGGAATTTTTATTATTTTTCTTGTATTCCTATTTAGACAGCAGTGTTTCGTCTCTCCAACTGTCTTTAATTCTTCATTTGAAAAAACTTCATATTTAAATTTAAAGAAAAATTTATCTTTTTCTATGATAGAGAATCTGATTTCTAACTCCTCTCCAAAATAGACTGGTTTTAGATATTGGACGTTTAAAGACAGAAGAACAACATCAACTCTTAACTCTTCTCTTAATTTGTAATAGGGAAAACCTATATGTTCTAAATAATACTCCCTTGCTTCTTCAAAATACCGGGGATAGTTTGAGTGATGTACTATCCCCTGGGCATCTGTTTCATAAAAATTAACTTTTCTTTTATAGATTAACTTATTCATCTGAAAAAATTTCATTCATTCTTAGAAATCCTTTTTGTTTATCACTTAAAAATATTTTACCCATTGGAAAATTTATCGAGCGGACCTGTAATATCTTCCTATCGACCACATTCTGATTTTCATCTTAAATAATCCTCATTTAAACAATCAAAATAAAAGATTCTTTGCCGGCTGCAGAATGACATATAAGATTATCTTTTCTCCAATGCCTTGTTGTTTAACCTTTGACTGTCATCCTAAGGACATAGGTCCGAAGGATCTTAAAATTAATCTCCTTTAGACTTTTCCGATTCTCCAAATAAGACTTCAGCCGTTCTTTGACATCCCTCTACAAATCCAACCAATAAATCATCTAATTGAATTGTAATTGTAGGCGTGTTGTCTGAATTACCTTTTTGAAAGTCAGCTTCAGAAATGAATGCCACTGTAAAAGCTCCTTTTTCCGCCAATGCCTCCCAGCTTTCACCATAAGGCAGTGCAAAGAAAATTTCTGTGCCATCTATATATGCAGTTGCCAGTAGATAAAGCTCTTCATCTTCATCATCATAATCTACATCAATATCAACCTCTATGTTGGGAGATTCTTTTTGTAAAAGAGACATTAAATTTTTCTCCGGCTCTACTAAAACTATAACCTCTCCGTCATCTGTTAATAAAATTTCAAATGGTTGATACATTTCTTCCATAGCTACTCTCCTTTATAAAATTAATTGTTTTCCTTCGTTTAATACTTTTTCTGTAAGTTCTGATTTTGGAGTTTCTACGTATATTCTTAAAACTGGCTCTGTTCCTGATGCTCTAAATAGTATCCAGCTATCATCTTCAAAGATAAGTTTAACGCCATCCGTTAAATCCTTCTCTCTAATTTTCAAGCCTGCAAATTCTTTTATTTCTTTATTTTTCAAATCCCCTACAAGCTTTATGCCTTTATCTCCTTCCACTTTTAGGTCTTCTCTTTTATAGCAGGATTCTCCAAATTCTTTAAATAGGTCTTTTATTATTTCTGTTAACGGTTTTCCGTAAAGCATCATCATCTCTAAAAATAACATACCAGACAGTATACCGTCCCTTTCTGGAATGTGAAACCCAAAACCATATCCACCGGACTCTTCTCCACCAAAGGCTACTTGTTCTTTCAGCATTATATCAGCTACGTACTTAAAGCCAACAGGTGTTTTATGAAGTTTTATATTTTCTTTTTTTGCTATTCTGTCAACTAAATATGTTGTTGATACAGTTTTTACTACACTACCTTTAGTTTTTCTATTTCTAACTGTATGAAGTAAAAGCAAAGCGTATGCTATCTGGGTATTTACAAACTCTCCATCTTCTGCAGCAATTCCAACCCTGTCAGAGTCTCCATCGTTTGCAATGCCAATATCTGCTTCTGTAGCTATCACCTTAGCTTTTAACAAAGATAAATTTTTATCTATCGGTTCCGGATGATGAAATCCAAAGTATGGGTCTCTAAAATGGTTAATCTGAATTACATCAATAAATGTATCTTCAAAAAGTTTATTATACATTCCTATGGAAGTTGCAAACATTGGGTCGTGGACAAGCTTTAACTCTTTTTGTTTAAAAATTGAATAATCAAAATAAGATTTTATTGTATTTAAATATAAACTGTTTACATCAAAAAGTTGCCAATCTTTTTTACCTGTTTTAACTTCATTCTTTCCAATTCTATCTTCTACACTTTTTATAATTTCAGGTGTTGCAGGACCGCCATAACTACCTTTTATTTTGTATCCATTGTACTTATACCCATTATGGGATGCTGTAATCATAACCCCTTCATCTGCTTTTAAATGTTTGACTGCGTAAGATAAAGCCGGTGTTGTACAGACAGAATTTGATAAAATTACTCCAAAACCGTTAGAAGAAAAAACCTCCGCAACAAGTTCTGCATAGTCAGAAGACATAAAACGAGTATCATATCCGATAATTATTTTTTTACCGTTTCTTTCTTTGAGAGAGTCTGCATGAGCTTGTGCTATTTTGCTTACGACCTCAAAAGTGAAATCTTTTCCGATGATAGCTCTATATCCATCTGTTCCAAACTTTATCATCACATCCCCCTTTATAGTTTCTTTTTCTTTTCTTTTAGAGAATAGTATACATCATTAAGCATCAAATCTACAAGTTCATAATATTCCTTTGCTAAGGAGTCCGAGACTCTTCCTTCTACTAAAACTCTCCATAAATATGGATTGTTCCCTACAACTGCAGTTCCATCTCCAAGTCATAGATAGATAGCGTAATGACTGTCATGGGTGGAAGCGATAATGATACATTTTTAGCTTTTTCTATAAAGTTTTTAGAATAAAGCTGAATTAAAAAATAATTTGTATCTGTTTGAATATCTAAAACTGTAAAGCCATTTTTTGATGCAATGTTCTTTAACTCATAGTAGTACTCTTGAGGTTTTACCTTTGGATATGCTCTTTCCATTATTGCTTTTTCTCTAACTGTAGAGACAGATTTTTGATAAACAAAGATAAATAAAAAAATAAGCGTAGCTATAATTCCAAATCCTGTTAAGACAATAAATGGATAGTTAGAAGTTTTGGTTTGATTGTCCATCTTTTAACTCTTGTTGTTGCTTTTGTTTTTGTTTTTCTTCGTTATAGCTTGCTTTTATCGAAAGTCCCCATAACAATCCAACTATTATAACCATCCATGTAAAAAAGATTATACCGCCAAGTTCTATCCAACTGCTTTCTGTTTCCATTTTAAAAACCTCAGATTGCTTTATTAATTAATTTTATCACATACACGTTATATGAGAAATTTAATAAAAGCAAGAGATTCTTCGCTTTGCTCAGAATGACATGAAGGTTGCTCTTCCTCTAATGTTTATCATTCAATCTTTGACTGTCATCCTGAGGACGAAGTCCGAAGGATCTCGTTTTAAAATTCTATAAAAATCATAATTTCTCATTAAGATATTAATTAATTTTACCACATACGACGGGTGTAAAATTCAATACAAAGTATCAGATCTCTTCGCACCGCTGCACAGAATGACGATTAAAGGGTTATTTAAATTTTAGAACACCTTCCCGCCGTTAAACTATGTTATAATATTAACCTTAAACATCAAAATGGAGACACTATATGACATTTCAAGATATAATTATGACTCTTCAAAAATTCTGGGTAGAAAAGAGCTGTATTTTATGGCAGCCTTATGACATAGAAGTTGGTGCTGGAACGATGAATCCGGCAACCTTTTTAAGAGTTCTTGGACCTGAGCCTTGGAATGTTTGCTACGTTGAACCATCAAGAAGACCAAAAGACGGAAGATATGGAGAAAATCCAAACAGACTTCAACATTACTATCAATTTCAAGTAATACTAAAACCAACGCCGGAAAATCCGCAAGAGTTATACCTTGAAAGCTTACAAGCTCTTGGTATAGACCTTACAAAGCATGATATTAGATTTGTTGAAGATGATTGGGAAAGTCCAACACTTGGAGCTTGGGGACTTGGTTGGGAAGTTTGGCTTGATGGTATGGAAATAACACAGTTCACATACTTCCAGCAAGCAGGAAGCTTAGATTTACCAGAAATTAGCGTAGAAATTACCTATGGACTTGAAAGAATAGCAACTTATTTGCAAGGTAAAGACAGTGTTTATGACATAGTTTGGGTAGAAGGTTTAACATACGGAGATATCTATAAAGAAGCAGAAAAACAATGGTCTATTCACAACTTTGAAGTTGTAGATGTAGATTTTCTTATTAAAACCTTTGATATGTATGAACAGGAAGGATACAAGCTTATATCTTTAAACCTACCTATCCCGGCTTATGATTATGCTTTAAAATGTTCGCATACATTTAACTTGCTTGATGCAAGAGGTGCATTATCTGTTAATGAGAAGGTAAGATATATCGCAAGAGTAAGAAATCTTGCAAGAGAATGTGCAAAAGCATTTGTAAAACACAGAGAAGAGTTTGGATATCCGTTAATAAAAAGGAGAGATGATGAAGTCTTACCTACTTGAAATAGGATGCGAAGAACTTCCACCAAAAGCTATACTAACATACAAAGAATTTTTAAAAGAATACGCACACCAGACGTTTAAAGACTTTTTTATTTACGATTCTCCAGAAAACATAAAAATACATGCAACGCCAAGAAGATTGGCAGTCTTAATAAAAAATCTTAAAGAAAAGCAAGATAATCAAAAAATTACACTAATTGGACCACCATACAAGGTAGCCGTTGACAGTGAAGGTAAATTTACAAAAGCAGCATTATCTTTTGCAGAAAAAAACAACATACCACTTGAAAAACTTGAAAAAATCATAACAGAAAAAGGTGAGTACTTAGGAGCTACCATAGAAAAAGAAGGAGAAAATTTAGAATCATTCATCAAGCACAAAATCCCGCTACTGTTTAACCAATTTCCACAGCTTAAATCTATGAAATGGAACAGCTCAGATTATAGATTTCCAAGACCAATAAGATGGATAGTGTCTTTGTTAGATGATAAAGTTATAGATTTTGAAGTTGCATCAGTTAAAGCAGATAGGTTTACATACCTTCACAGATTTATGACAAAGCCGATTGGAAGAGGAGAAAGAAAAGATATAAACCATGCAAACGACTATGAAGAAATCACAAAGCTTGGATACATAATAGCAAACTTTGAAGACAGAAAACACTCAATTAAAACCCAGTACGAAGGCTTTGCAAGGCAGTTAAACGCAAGCATTATAGAAGATGATGAGCTTATCGATGAAATAACATGTTTAACAGAGTTCCCGGTTGGCATAGTAGGAGATTTTTCACCAGAATATCTTATACTTCCAAAAGAAGTTGTTATTACTGTTTGTAAGTACCACCAAAGATATCTAAACTTTGAAAAAGATGGAAAGCTAATTCCAAAATTCCTTGCATTTTCAAATAATGCAGTAAAAGATAGAGATACAGTAAAAAACGGCTATGAAAAAGTTTTAAGAGCAAGATTAGAAGATGCTTTATTCTTCTATAAAGAAGACTTAAAGAAAAAACTTGATGACAATATAGAAAAGCTTAAAGACATTCAGTTTCATGAAAAGCTTGGCTCTATGTATGACAAAGTATTGAGAAACTTAGAATTAGCTTTAAAATTAGCCGATTTAACCGGATACAAAGATATTGAAAAAATAAAAAGAGCAGTTATGCTTTCTAAGGCTGATTTACTTACAGAAATGGTAAAAGAGTTTGACGAGCTACAAGGCATAATGGGAATGTATTATAGTCAAAAACAAGGAGAAGAGGAAGAAATATCAAAATCAATCTATGAGCATTACCTTCCAAAAACAGCAGAAGACAGCATTCCAGAAACAAACCTTGGAACGATTCTTGCACTGGCAGATAAGCTTGATACTGTAATTTCTTTCATAAAAATTGGAGAACTTCCAAAACCATCAGCCGACCCATTTGGAATAAGAAGAAACGCAATAGGAATGGTAAGGCTTTTAGTTGAAAAAGAGATAGATTTAGATTTAAGGAAAGTCATAGATGATGAAAGTATTTTAGATTTTATACTGTCAAGATTAGAAAGCTATCTTCAGTCAAAAGGCTACAAGACTGACATCATAAATGCTGTACTATCTTTAAAAGATGGAAATATATACAGAAATTATCTAAAAGTAAAGGCATTATCACAGCTAAGAAACCTACCGGACTATGAAAACGTGATAATGGTATTTAAAAGAGTTGGAAATATCATTCCAGAAAATTTGAAATTTTCAAACGCTAATGTAAATTTATTAGTATCACAGTCAGAAAAAGAACTTTACAAAAAATTTATAGAAATTAAAGATAAATTTAAACAGTTTATTGAAAACAAAAATTACGATAAAGCCTTAGGGTTATTGCTTGAATTAAAGCCATACATAGACAGATTTTTTGACAATGTTATGATAATGGTAGAAGATGAAAAGCTTAAAAATAACAGACTAAGCCTGCTGAAAGAAATCAACGATTTATTTAGAAATATAGCAGATTTTACAAAATTAATTGGAGGTTAATCAATATGGCTGAAAAGCTTGTAATGTGGCTTAACGAAGTGGGTATGGAGAACATAGAGTTAGTAGGTGGTAAAAATGCATCCCTTGGTGAGATGATCAAAGGGCTTTCATCTATCGGTGTAAAAATTCCAATGGGGTTTGTTGTAACATCTAAAGCTTATCATTACTTTATTGATTACAACAATCTAAGAGACAAAATTCGTGAAGCGTTAGCAGGTTTAGACCCAAATAACATTGAAGATCTATCAAGAAGAGGTTTAACAGTTAGAGAACTAATTAAAGGTGGACGTTTTCCGGAAGATTTAAAAAATGAAATACTAAAAGCATATGAAGAATTAAGCAAAATGTATGGTCAGTTTAGAGTTGACGTTGCTGTTAGGTCTTCTGCTACTGCTGAAGACTTGCCAAATGCATCCTTTGCAGGTCAGCAAGATACATACTTAAATATCAAAGGTGATGAGACATTACTATCAGCTATAAGAAGTTGTTTTGCGTCTTTATTTACAGATAGAGCTATTTCTTACAGGGAAGCGTTTAAGTTTGACCATTTTGCAATAGGGCTTGCTGTAGGCGTACAAAAGATGGTTAGGTCTGACCTTGCAGCATCCGGTGTTTCATTCTCCATAGACTCTGACAGTGGATTTAAAGATGTAGTTTTAATAAACGCATCTTATGGACTTGGTGAGATGGTAGTTCAAGGTGCAGTTACTCCAGACGAATTCTTAGTGTTTAAGCCAACTCTAAAAGAAGGATACGAAGCAATTATAGAGAAAAAACTTGGAAGAAAGACACATAAAATGGTTTACGGAACAGACCCGGATGAAAGAACAAAAATTATAGCAGTTTCTAAAGAAGAACAAGCTAAATTCTGCCTTGAAGACCATGAAGTTTTAAAGCTTGCAAGATGGGTAATGTCAATAGAAGAGTACTATACAAACAAATATGGAAAATGGACACCTATGGACGTAGAATGGGCAAAAGATGGAGAGCTAAATGAGTTGTTCATAGTTCAGGCAAGACCGGAGACAATCCATTCAAGAAAAGACCATTCTAAGATAGTCACATATAAAATAACAGAACCCTACGAGGAAAGAATTGAGAAAAGAATCGTAGAAGGTATAGCGGTAGGTGATAAAGTAGCCTTTGGAAAAGTAAGAATACTACACGATTTAGAAGATGCGAAAGAGTTTCAAGCTGGAGAAGTTCTTGTTACAGATATGACAGACCCAGACTGGGAACCAATCATGAAAAAAGCAGCTGCAATAGTAACAAATAAAGGCGGAAGAACTTGCCACGCAGCAATTGTAGCGAGAGAGCTTGGCGTTCCAGCAGTGGTTGGAGCGGGAAATGCAACAGAAGTACTTGAAAACGGAATAGAAGTTACTGTTTCTTGTGCAGAAGGTGAAAGAGGCTATGTATACGAAGGAAAAATAGAGTTTGAAGTAGAAGAGTTTGACTTAAAAGATTTACCAAAAACTAAAACTCCAATAATGATGAATGTGGCATCACCAGAAGGAGCGTTTGACCTTTCATTCTTACCAAACGCAGGTGTTGGTCTTGCAAGAGAAGAGTTTGTTATTAATAACTACATCTCAATCCACCCATTAGCCTTAATAAAATTTGATGAAATCAAGCAAAAAGACCCGGAATTAGCTGAAATTATTGAAGATAAAACATTTGGATATGAAAACAAAGAAGAGTACTATATTAAAAAACTTTCCTATGGTATAGCTAAAATTGCTGCTGCGTTCTACCCTAAGCCAGTTATTGTTAGATTCTCTGACTTTAAATCAAACGAATATGCAAACCTAATAGGTGGAAAATACTTTGAACCAGAAGAAGAAAACCCAATGATTGGATTTAGAGGTGCTTCAAGATATTATTCTGAATTTTTCAAACCAGCATTTGGACTTGAATGTAAAGCAATTTTAAGAGTAAGAAACAAAATGGGTCTTAAAAACGTCATCGTAATGATTCCATTCTGTAGAACACCGGAAGAAGCTAAGAAAGTTTTAGAAGTTATGGAAGAGTACGGACTCAAAAAAGGTGAGAACGGATTACAAGTTTATGTAATGTGTGAATTACCATCAAACGTAATCTTGGCTGACCAGTTTGCTGAATACTTTGATGGATTTTCTATCGGTTCAAACGACTTAACACAACTCACACTTGGATTAGATAGAGACTCTTCACTTGTTGCACACTTATACGATGAAAGGAATGAAGCTGTAAAAAGAATGATCTCTCAAGTAATTAAAACAGCGAAAGAAAAAGGAAAGAAAATTGGAATTTGCGGTCAAGGTCCTTCTGACTTTCCAGACTTTGCACAATTCCTAGTAGAACAAGGAATAGATACAATTTCAATAAACCCTGACTCTATCATCAAAACAACAAAAGCAATCTACGAAATAGAGAAAAACTCGGCTTAAATTAATTGATAAAGATGGGGGACCTAAAGTGGTCTCCATTTTTTTTATAATTTCAAAATTGACAATTGCATAAAATAATACACCTAAGCTACTGAAATCATCAGAAGAAAAGCAAAAGAATTATCTAAGAGTTCCCCTTTCCATAGACAAATATTCCATACATGGAAAAATATTTGCCTATAGATACCTAACTTGGCGTTAGGTTCTGACAAGGGTTTAGAATGCTATCAAGATAATCCTTAAAGTATGGATTGTCCTTGATAACATCCAAGGGAGGACTCTTACACCCTTTCAGTCTCTCAAGATACCTTTCAGTCAGCATCTTAAGGACTTGCTTTTTCGTCAGATATAAACTCCCAAGAGAACTTCTCTTGAGAATGTTTTTAGCTCCATTTATTTGTGCGTTTGTTTTATTTCCACATGCTTTACATTCAAACTCTTGAGTATCTTTTCTGTTTCTCTTATCTACATATCCGCAGCTGCTACACTCTTGACTTGTATAAGCTGGATTTACTTCTACTATCTCAATTCCATAAAGCTGTTGCAATCTCTCTAATTTCTGCTTTATATATCTCTTTCCAAAATTTTGTATCATTCTGTTTAGTCTTTTAGAAAGCTCAGAGCTTCTAAAATCTAATCTCTCTATAATGATTCTTTTTGGCTTATAAACTTTAACGATAACGTTTATTAATCTATTTATCTCATTTTTTACATAATCTATAAAATTTTTTCTATATTCTCTGTATTTCTTATCATCTCTTGGTCTTATATTTCTTTTCTGTAAGCTTGACATTCTTTTTGTTATTTTCTTATCAAAAGCTTTTAAAATGTCAAAGAAATTTCTACCAAATAAATCTCCCTTATCCGTTGCAAATAATGGTCTTAATCCTAAATCAATTGCTATCTCATCAGTAGCAGGTATATATTCTTTCTTTTTCAACTGTTTTATTATTCTAAATTCTATATTCCCATCATCATCTTCAACTACTTGACAGTAGTTTAAAAACTCTCCTTCCAACTTTTCTGCATATGTATTTGCTCCTAATGGTATATACACTGGTTTTCCCTTTTCTAATGTAGATATCTTTAGCCAATAATCAAATTTCTTAGCACCGTCTTTTTCTTTTTTGCTTATCTCTACTACTTTACCGTCTAAATGCATTGAGATATTGTTAAATCTTGGTCTTCTATTTTTACCAAGTAGATGCTTAAATATTTTTCTTGCCAATTTCTTATGAAACTCTAAAACCTTAACTTTTCTCTTTTCTACTTTTTTATCTTTACTCTCATATATTTCTATCTCATCTTTATCGTATATAAGCCAGCCTTTGACGTTATTTAGTGCAAGTAGTATCAGTTTGTCTTCTTTGCTCAAACTTGAACTAAACACAATATTAGCAAACTGATATTGAATAAGTGCTATATAGCTACTTAAAACATCGTGAGTTTGCCATAAACATACATACTTAAAACATACATACTTATAACGCTGCGATAGATAACTTGGAATGTATTTGACGTTTATTTTCTTCCTATGAGGAAGCTTACCTGTGCGAAAGAAAACATCCCATAGATAATTTGATATATCTTTGGCAGTTTTTCTATATTCTTTGAGAGTATTTTTGACTTTCTTTACTTTGCCTTTATTTGCATAATTTACAAATAAGTAAGAGCCAAATATTCTATCTTCTGTTTTTTCTTCTGCTTTACTGCTCATTTGTTTTGACTACCATGATAGATTTATGGTAATGTTATAAAGCAAAAGTATAAGTTTGTCAATAGAGAAATATAAAAGAGTGTTGAATTAGAGACTAGTTGCAAGACAGGGCAGGATTAAGCCTGCCCGATGATTTATATGTTATATACCCTCCGGTCTCTTAACGTCGTAGAGTATATCGTCTGTTGGATGTCTGTACAATGACATATCTAAACGTTTTTCGTCTAAGTAGTGACCGATAAATCCGATAGATCTTCCAAGAACGAAAAATGCGTTAAATGCACCAGCTTCAATTAATTTGTCTATATCTTCGTTTGAGTAGCCTATTTGCTTAAACAGGTCAACAAGTAAAACTCCAATAGTTCCGTCAACGTTTAAGATCAAGTTTTCTTTCTTAGAAGTTGTAACTTTTTCTACTTCTAAAGCGTAATCTAAAAGTTCAACCTTAGGGAAGTTTCTTCTTGCAAAGTCCTTAAGTAGCTCAACTCTTTTATCTGGGTTTTTGGTTGATTTAATTCTATGTCCAATACCCGGAATTGGTATTTTCTCAACATTTTTCATATATTCAACAAATTCATTTGGAGACATATTTTTCTCATATGCCATTTTAAAGTATTTAGCTGCCCCGTCAATCGCACCACCAAATCTTGGACCAATTGCAAGAATACCGGTAACGAGAGAAGACATCAGATCCTTTCCAGCTCTTGCTGTAACTTTAACATTATGAGCACCTGCAACTGCCGGTCCGTGGTCTGCAACAACTCTGATAACCATATCTATAAATTTGGATGCCCAATCTGGGAATTTTTGTTTAAACCAAAGCAATCCTATAACATCTGCGATTGATAGATTTTTTTCAATAACTTCACTTATAGGAACGCCGCAATATGTAGCTTCTTCTCCTCTATCATCAGAGATTGTACAGATAAAGTTTGTTGGTTTTCTTACTTTTCCTTCTCTTACTGTCTTAGATAAGTCCTCTGGAATAGGTGGAACTTCTGGCTCAACGATAGGCTGAATCTTACCTTCGCCTCTTAGCATTTCATAAATACCTTTTATTACATGAGGAAGCTCATTAAAGTTGTTTGGAACATGGATGCCAGCTTCTCTCATCGCTCTATTTTTAGCATCTGCTGTCTCTCTATCTGCCCCTGCTTTTGCGCCAGCATGTCCAAACTGAACTTCTCCGCCAAAGAATTTAGAAATTGTACCAATGCACCAACCAATAACTGGTTTAGTGATTAAACCATTTTTTACAGCTTCTACAACCTTATACTCTGCTTCTCCACCAACTTCGCCAAGTAGAATCATAAGCTTAACTTGTGGATTTTTTTCAAATCTTAACATATGGTCTAAGAAATCTGAGCCCGGAAATCTATCACCACCTATCGCTATACCTTCTGCAACACCATCGGCATTTCTTGCGATTATATTAGAAAGCTCATTAAATAACCCACCAGACCTTGTAACTAATCCAACGGAACCAGGTCTGTGAAGTTTAGAAGCAATGATATTTTCAATTGTTCCACCAGTATTTGCTATTCTAAAAGCTCCCGGTGCAATGCCACCAACTGTTGCAGGTCCGATTATCCATTTTCCAAGTTGTTTTGCTTTAATTCTCATATCTCTTGCATATCTTTCAGGAATACCTTCAGCAGTGATAACTATGGTTCTGATTTGTGGAATTTCAAAGGCTTCTAAAGTTACTGGGTATGCTGTTCTAAAAGATGCAAAGTTTAAAAGCACATCAGCTTCTGGATGAAATTTTGCTGCGTCTTTTGTAGATTTATAAATAGGAATTATTATCTCTTTTGTTCCATAGAAAAACTTTTCAAAGCTTCTTTCAGAAGTTGGTGCAACGATTGCAGCAATACTTGGAGATCTTCCTACTACATAATCATAATCTAACATTCTTTGAATTGCACTTGTGTTTAAATTCCAGAAAATTGCTTTCGTATTTTTGTCAAATAATAAATATTCCGGTTTGCTCATCTTATATCCTCCTTATTTTATGCAGCTTTTTCTTCTAAAGCTTTTCTAACTATATCTGTCATGTGTAATTCTGGTCCATAAACTTCAATTGGCAGTCCAAGCTCTTCTGCAGCTTGCTTTATTCTTTTCAATCCAACTTCATAATTTGGTCCACCTCTTCTAACATATATCCTTACACCTACTTGTCTCATTTTATCAGCGTATTCTTTAAATGCATCAATTATTCCGTCAAATGTTTTAGCTACGTCAGTAAAGTTAGCAATTGCTCCACCGATCAAAAGTATTTTTGGCTTTCCGGAAGGATGTTTGCTTCTTGTCATTAAGTCAAGAACTGTTTTAACATACTCTCTTGTTTCTGTTCTTGTTGGATTTCCTGAGTATTCACCATAGTTTGAAAGCTCATTTACATATCCCATATCTGCAACTGTGTCTGCATATACAACAGAAGCACCACCGCCAGCAACAAGAGTCCAGATTCTGCCTTCTGGATTAAGTATTGTTAATTTTAATGATGAGCCAGATTTCTCATCCAATTCTTTAATGTATTTTTCTTCTGGTGTCAAATCTCTTCCAAATCCTGATGGAAATTCTAACTCTCTCCATTTTTTACCAACAACAAAACCAGCTGTATCATCAACCTTTCCGACAAAGTCTAATAAGTAAACGTTATTACCAACCATTACAAGTGGGTTTATTTCAAAATATACAAAGTGTAAATCTCTAAACATTTTATAAGCTCTAACAACAAAATCTCCATATTTTTCTCTATCTTTAATCTCTTTTGGAACATTAGCTTTTATTAGTTTTTCAATCTCTTCATCAGAAGCTGTTGGTGGAATGTGAACTTCTACTACTTTATCCCAGTTTTCTTCAACATCTATACCACCAAAAGCGGACATGAAAACAGTATCGTAATCGTCGCCCATTGAGAATGAGACATAGTACTCTTCCTCCGGTTTATGTGGAACAAATGGCTCTATTAAAAAGTGTGTTAAATGTCCTTTAACTCCATTAATTTCTACTTCTTCTTGCATTTTTTGTTTTATCCATTTAACTGTATCTTCGTATTTAACATCACCTGGTTTTTCAATTTTGTAAAGGACTAATCCAAGCTTCCCCCTCTTACCAAATAGCATATCCGGCTTTGTTACTAATGGAGTTTCTTTTAACCATGGATATTGCTCTGGAAGTTTGTCAAAATCTGTTTCCGGTGTAACGAGAACAGATTTAAACTCATAATTAAAAGCATTACCAAGGTAATCCTTCCAGTTTTGCGCGATGATTCTTTTACCATCGTATTCTCTAATTCCCCTTTGCGCCATTTCTAACCTTTCATCTGTAGCTTTTTTGCTACAGGCTGGGATATTTGTATTCCGCCAAAATAAAAAAACACCCAGCAGGCGGTAATTATGATTTTAATTATAACATAGTTTTAAATAGAAAATCAAACAGTGTTTTATTTTTGAGGATGTTCTAAAATTCCTGTAAGTTGCATAATGTATGCGTAAAATGAGTTTACTTTATGTCCGTCATCGTATATTAAATATACCAAAAATTTTAAACTATAAGAGAATAAGTTTTATAATAATTATAGACATATGTCGAGTGAGAAATTCAATAAAAGTATGAGATTCTTCGCCGGCTGCAGAATGACAAATGGTAATTGTTAACATGTTTTCGTCTTCTCTGCCATCCTGAGGTTGTAAGGTCGAAAGATCTCCTTTTTAATTTATAAAAACCGCTAATTTCTTACCCAAGGTATAAGTTTTATTAATTATAGACATGAAAAAGGGAAGGACAGATCAAGTAATTAGATTGATGTCTCCTTTAGTATTACCACAATAACCATAAAGGGTAGGTTTAAAGCCCGCCTTCTCAAATCTTACATCTCATTGATTTTAATCTACCTTTCTTTTATACTATAAACACAAAAACAAATTCACGGAAAACACTATGCTTAAAATAAAAAAACAGCACATAGAAGAGATAAAAAGACAGGCAAAAAAGGGATATCCTTACGAGATCTGCGGGTTTTTGATTGGAAAAATGGATTATTTATCGAATACGAGAGAAGTTTTAGAAGTTATCCAGGTAGAAAATCAAAACAGAGAAAGGGCAAATGACAGATTTGATATATCACCAAAAGATTACATGAAAGTTGAGCAGTATGCAGATAGTAAAGGTTTACAAATTGTAGGAATTTATCATTCACACCCAGACCATCCGGATAGACCATCACAAACAGATTTGCAGTTTGCTTTGGAAGACTTATCTTATATCATAGTTTCAGTACAAAATGGAGAACCTGCATCCTATAAAAGTTGGTACTTAGAAAATAATAAATTTGTGCAAGAGGAAGTAGATGAAAGTTGATTTAAAAAATTTTAATTTAAAAGAGCTTGAAAATTTTGTAGTAGAAAAAGGCTGGCAAAAGTTTAGAGCTAAGCAAATAGCAAAATGGCTGTATAAGAAAAAAGTCAGCTCTTACGACGAAATAACTGATTTATCAAAAGATATAAGAAATTACCTAAAAGAAAATACAGAATTCAACGCTTTAGAATTAGTCATGTACCAGCAATCAAAAATAGATGGAAGTATAAAATTTTTATGGAAGCTTAAGGATGGAAACACAATAGAAACTGTTTTAATAAACGAAAAAAACCATAAAACTTTATGTGTGTCAACGCAGGTTGGCTGTGCTGTAGGTTGTAAATTCTGCTTTACTACAAAAGACGGACTTGTCAGAAATTTAGAAACAGCCGAAATCGTTGAGCAGTATATTAACGTTCAAAGATTCTTGGGAGATGAAGAAGAAAACAGAATATCAAACATAGTTTACATGGGAATGGGTGAACCTTTGGCAAACTATGAAAATGTAAAAAAGTCTGTTCAAATCTTTACTCATCCTGATATGGTAGGATTATCCCATAGAAAAATTACAATCTCTTCAAGTGGAATACTTCATCAGATAAAAAGAATGTACGAAGATAAAGAATTCCCAGAAGTTAAACTTGCAGTATCATTAAACGCATCAAATCAAGATCAAAGAGCATTTTTAATGCCAATATCCCAAACAAACACACTTCAAGACCTTATGGATCTATTAAGAAGTATACCACTTAAACCCGGTTGGAGAATAACGCTTGAATATGTTTTAATAAAAGGTGTAAACGACTCAGAGCAAGACGCTAAAAGACTTGTAAATCTCTTAAAGAAAGACAAACACAGGTTTAAAGTAAATCTGATACCATTTAATCCATATCCTTCAGCAGAATTTGAAAGACCGGAGGAAGAAAGGATTTTAAAGTTTGAAAAAATTCTTTGGGATAATAATATCGCTACATTTATTAGATGGAGTAAAGGAAGAGATATAGACGCTGCATGCGGACAACTAAGGAAAAAATCGGTAGATTTGATAAATGCTTGATTATATAAAAGGAAAAATAACAAAGAAAGACAAAAATCATATAGTTATAGAAAAACTTGGATTTGGTTTTTTAGTAGAGGTTCCGGACAGTGAAAAATTTAAAGAAAATATTATCTATACTTATTTGCTTGTAAGGCAGGAAGATGTAAGACTTTTAGGATTTGTATCAGAAGAAGAAAGAGATTTATTTTTAAAGCTTATTCAAATTCATGGTGTTGGAGTAAAGCATGCACTGAATATTATTTCTAATTTTTCTGTGGAAGAGTTTATTGAAATTGTAGAAAATGGAGATGTTGATAGACTTACAGAAATTCAAGGAATAGGTAATAAAACAGCACAAAGGATAATAGTGGAGCTGAAAGGAAAGATAGAGTTTAGCGAATCAGATGAGTTAAATCAATTAGTTTCTGCATTGGCAAATTTAGGGTATGATAAAAAAGAGTCTGTAAAAGTTGCAAAAAAAGTTATTAAAGAAACAAAAGATATCAAAGAAGCATTAAAAAAAGCAATTTCTATATTAAGTAGTTTTTGAAGTGATTTTTAAGAATTGATGAAAAGTTCAATTCAATCAACCTTTTCCTGTCATCCTGAGGACTTTAGTCTAAAGGATCTCCTTTTTAAATTTTATAAAAATCACTAATTTCTCACAAAAGGTTTTTTATGAATTTTCTATAATCTTTATTTCTTCTGAGTCAATGCTATTGCTAAAAACTATCTATTGTTTATTCTCCTCATATAATTTTCTTCCTTTGTCTGTTATCTCCCAAATTCCCCGTGGAGAATCTTTAGCAAGAAGTCCTTCATTGACCAATATATCTCTTGTCCATCGGGCGGCATTTTTCCATCTTTGTTCTTTTGGATTAGATTGAAGAGGTTCATAATCATAACTATTTAATACATTTTTCATTTTTTTATACACAAGGTTTAAGACGTCTTTTGCCTTTGCTTTTCCGCCTAATTCAATAATAGATTCTAAAATAGACATTACATAACTCTCCTCAGGAGTTCTCAATCCCCTCTTAAGTCTTTCTTTTGTCTGTCTTTTCTGCCGACGGGTTGGTATTCTTTCACTGAAAATTGTTTGCCATTCTCTTTGAAGTGTTTTTACTTTTTCTCTAAAATCTTTTAATCGTTTGCCATATTCAATAAGTGTATTTGCTTTATCAAAATCTTGGGCTTTAAAAGACTCTTCTCCTTCCTTGCTTATCGTATTAAAAACTTCTTCAATCTCTTCAAGCAGTATTTCAAAAGCTGTGTTTACTTCGTTTTTATCCATTGTATCCTCCTTCAATTATTTTTATCTCTTCTTCTGTTAATCCGTAAAGCTTGTAAACCAGCTGGTCTATCTCATGCTCAAGTCTTTTTACGTGCTTTTGTTTTTCTTGGTTTGTGTTATAATCTTGGGATTGGGTAAGGGTTAGGATTTGGTCTACTTTTTGGATTATTTGGTCTGCTATGGGTTGGTTTTCTTTTGTGATTGGGGGGATTGGTATTTGTTCTACATATTGCTTTATCCATCTTTGGGCTCCCTCGGATAGTGAATAAGCTAATCTTTGCATATACCATTTTGAAATTTTTGAATTTAACAGTCCTATTAAATATTTTAAATCTTTGCCAGTAATTATAAATGTGCTATCTAAAACATAAAAACCCGGAGTTACATAGGAAAAAAGGATTTGGTCATAATTCTATTCCACACAATCTTTTCCTTTTCAAATTCGGGGTAGTAATCACAATGCCTTAGCTCCCACCAATAATCACCTTGATCGTCTCGTTTAAAAAGCCCCTTACCTTTGCTTTTTACGTTAGAAAAGCTCATAAAGTGATTGTATAAAGATGAAAAATTCTCTTTAAAAAACTCCTCTGGATTTTTTCTTCCTCTATGCTTGTTAGTCCAGCCAGCAGGTATAACTATTATCCACAACCCCGCCCACTTATACCTGTATTTCCCAATATCCCTGCCTCTCAAAACCGGCTTGATGATTTCCTCTGTTCTCTTTCTTTCCTCCTCATCTTTACAATTGGCTAAAATTCCGTTTCTTGTTTCTGTGGTTATGATAAAAGCTTCATTTAAACCGGTTAAGATACCGCGATAAATCTTTAC
>GG748545.1_pt3 | contig 21860 bp, 20 predicted proteins | sample 429578 | NCBI scaffold set GG748486.1
AGTTAAAATTTAACGGGTTACATCTGAACCGTGTGGGTTATAAAGCCGATTGGGTGATACGTGATGGGTGATACGTGATACGGTTACATCTGAACCGTGTGGGTTATAAAGTTTTAACGTAATTATAGCAAGAAGTCCCCACCTCTGTGTTACATCTGAACCGTGTGGGTTATAAAGTAATAGATCTTTAAATGCATTCACATCGATTGAATCAAGTTACATCTGAACCGTGTGGGTTATAAAGTATCTTCCACATCGAGATACCTTGACAGTATCTCGAGTTACATCTGAACCGTGTGGGTTATAAAGATATAAATTGTTTATTAAAAGGTTTTAATAATAAGGTGTTACATCTGAACCGTGTGGGTTATAAAGTATGCATCGCTTCTCTATATCTCTCCCAGGATCTTTGTTACATCTGAACCGTGTGGGTTATAAAGTCTGAAGATCTAAAAATCACACTAACTCAAAGACAAGGTTACATCTGAACCGTGTGGGTTATAAAGCTAAAATCTCTAATGTCTTTCTTCTGTATCCTTGCGAGTTACATCTGAACCGTGTGGGTTATAAAGTGACATAGACATGTTTAACACCTCCTAATAAAAATTTGTTACATCTGAACCGTGTGGGTTATAAAGAGTATCCGCCTCATGGAAGTTTACCTTAACACCGAAAGTTACATCTGAACCGTGTGGGTTATAAAGTTATTTAAGAATTAAAATTAATTGGTTATCTCTTGCTAGTTACATCTGAACCGTGTGGGTTATAAAGCCTTTTCTATCAAGCTGCAAAAATTCAGGTAGGTAAGAGTTACATCTGAACCGTGTGGGTTATAAAGTCAAAGCGTTCAGTTTTGTCTCTATAGCAACAACACGTTACATCTGAACCGTGTGGGTTATAAAGTTCCTTTATACGTCTTTACTGCCTCTTCTACCTTTTGTTACATCTGAACCGTGTGGGTTATAAAGTTGCTTGATATTTATTCAAAAATTCACCGTGTGAAATCGTTACATCTGAACCGTGTGGGTTATAAAGTTGTCCGTTGGCATAAAACTTCACTTCGTCTGTTTCGTTACATCTGAACCGTGTGGGTTATGTAAGAGGTGAAACGTGAAATATGAGACGTTAAATCCACACTGTCATTCTGCAACCGGCGAAGAATCTCCTTGTTTTCAAAAAACGTTAAAATATTAGATCCTTAACTACGTTCAGGATGACAAGGATTGGAACAGACTCTAAAAGATAGAGATTTTTTATCAGCTACAGGATAATGTTGATTTTTACAAGCAGTCTTATTGCTTAAATTAATCCTTACCTATCTCCTTTAACTTCCTTACAACCTCTTCAAATGTAAACTTGTCAGGCACTACATCAACTTTAAATCCTTGACTTTCTATAAAATTTTTTGTAGTTTTTCCAATAGCGACAGTCAGCATTTTGTCTAAAAGCTCTTTTGATTCTTCTTTAAAAATATTTAAAAAACCTTTAAAAGTTGAAGGGCTTGAAAATACTATTGCATAAACCTTACCATCCTCTATTAACAACTTTATTTTGCCGACATTGTCAGGAATGTTTAGCTTCGTTTCATACACCGGAATAAGGTCTATCTTGAAATTGCTGTTTAAAAGTGTGTCCATTCCTTCTGATGCTCTTATTAAAGCCATTTTTTTATCTTTAAATATATCTATGTTTTTTTCAAAATATGCTTTAAGCCCTTCTGCACTGAAGACTTCCGGAACGGTTATATCTTTATATCCAAGATTTTCTAAGTTTTTTGCTGTTTTTTCTCCAACTGCTATGATTTTTTTATCAATCTTTGGAATTTGAGAAAAGAAATACTTAACTGCATTTTTACTTGTAAAGATTAAATATTCATACTCTTCAAGATTAAAATTTTTAATTTCTACCGGCTCAAATCTGATTAAAGGAAAAGATATAGGATTAAATCCTGCTTTTATGAATAAATCTTTTACTTCTTCAAATCCTGATGCTTCTCTTGTGATAATTATGTTTTTCATTGAGATTCACCTTTTGGTATTAAGAATACTGCATCGCTTTCTTGAATTTCAAAATCATCTTCCGGATTTAAGATTATTTTTTTACTTCTTTCTACCGCAATCGGTAAATAGCCATCTTTTCTAACTATTTTTATAATCTCTCCGAAAGTTTTATAACTTCCAAGTTCTCTAACTTTTACTTTTTGAATTCCTGTCTCTATATCTAATAACGTTTCTATCAAGCTTGTTGCACCTGGATTTAATAAACTTGAGAACATTATATTTCCTACTATCTGACCATGAATCAAAACTTCCCTTACTCCAACTCGTTTTTTAAAAATTTCTGCATCTTCATCCAAAAGAACTTCTATATAAAGTTTTACTGTTGGATTAAGCGTTCTAATAAGCATAGTTGCTAAAGCTGTTCTTGCATCTATATCTCTTTCAGATAGATTTGGCAGCTTTTCACCGACGATGATTACATCCGAAGCATTTTCTATCCCAGCATCTAAAAGATTTTTTTCTAAAATAAAATCTCCTTTTTTATAAAGGATATATTTTGACAATTCTACTCCTAAGTCTTTTTTATCATAGTTTGTTAAAAGCACAACAGGTTTTTCTTTATCTATATCGTTTTCCATTATTTTTTCAAGGATTTCTTCAGATGTTTCGTTGTATCCACAAATAACTATATGGTCTTTTAAGTCTCTCATAACTATCTCTCCTTCCTTCAACTCTAAAAGTTTATTTATAAATGAAACAGAAAAACCCGCTGTTAAAACTGATACTAAAATAACATTAATAATTACCATTAAAGATGCTGCAATCTTTCCTACATCAGAAATAGGAACTATATCTCCATATCCAACTGTAAAGGATGTTATGATACCCCAGTAAATGGCTTCCCAGATGCTGTCAAAATTTTCATTTCCTGTGTTATGTTCATAGATATATGTTAAAAAAGAGAAGAAAATGATATTTACAAATAAACTTGAAAAAGTAAATGCAAAAACAAAGCTGTTTTCTTTAAACGCAAAAAAGAAATTTCTAAATACAGAAAAATATCTTAAAAGTTTTAGCAGTCTAATTAGCTGGAATATTCTAAGCATTCTTAAAGGTCTTATGATTGGCAGTATTGCAAGAAGGTCTACGATTGAATAAGGCTTTACCATCCATTGAAGCTTTGGCTTTAAAGCATATAAAAAGGCATTAAAATACACTTTTAAATTTCTTTGTTTATGCTCAGTTAAATAATCTTTAAAATCTTCTGTAAAATCAGAAATAACCCACCATCTAAGTACGTATTCGATCAAAAAGAAAAATAATGTAAGCTCTTCAAAGTCTTTAAGAAAATTATGTAAATCATGAGGAAGCTTTTCACTTTTTGGAGATATTAATAAAAAAACCGTGATTGAGGATGTTAAAACTAAAAAAATTGCAAAGATAGAATAAATATGATTTAGAGAATTTCTATCATTTTCTAAAAGATTGTATAAAAACAGTTTGAATCTTTTTATAAATGTTTTATGATTTAATCTTTTCCTTTTTAACTTAAGCATCACGTTTCCTATAAAGGTGAGGCGTGAGAGGCGAGACGTTAAATATTTTTCACCATCTAACTCTCTCACTTATTCACTTTCTCACCTTCTCGTCTAATCACTTACCTTCCACCCCTAACTAAAGATAATCCACCGTCAACTACTATAGTTTGACCTTGTATCCATCTTGCATCCGGAGTGCATAAAAATCCAACTACACCGGCTAAATCTTCTGGCTGTCCCATTCTACCAAGCGGTGTTAGTTTAATTGTTCCTTCTTTAACTTCTTTATAGTTTGGAAAAAGCTGGATTGCTTCTGTGTCTATTGGTCCACCGGATACACAGTTTACATTAATTCCCATTGGACCAACTTCTACTGCTAAGTATCTAACAAGTGTTTCTAATGCTGCCTTTGCTGAGCCATGTATTGCATAATTTGGCATATAATCTCTTGTCCCGGTTGATGAAATAGCTATAATCTTTCCTTCTCTTCCTTCCATAAGCTTAACGGCTCTTTGACAAGACCATATAAAACCAAAGGTTGTTATGTTGTATATTCTTAAAGTGCCTTTTTCTTTAAGTCTTAAAAATGGTGCGAAACCACCGATTACTTCTCTTCCTGATGCTACTGCGTTGCTTACAAAAATATCTAAAAAGCCAAATTTTTCTGTAATTTCATCAAATACTCTGTCAATCTCTTCCTTAACTCCAAAATCTCCTTGAACTATATAAGACTTTTTTCCAAGCTTTTCTATCTCTTGTTTGACTTCTTCAGCCTTTTCTTTGTTTTTATAGTAATTAATAATTACATCGGCTCCCATAGAAGCCAATTTTAAAGCTATTGCTCTTCCAATTCCTCTGCTTGCTCCTGTTATAAATGCTAACTTTCCTTCTAAAACCATATCAATCCCCCTTTATGAGAAATTTCTTAATTTTTCAAGAATTTCATAGCCTTTTTTATTATATATAGTCTCTTTTGCCAAATCTATTCCATCTTTTATAGAATCTACAAGACCTATAACTTTTAAAGCAAATGCTGAATTTAAAGCCACAAAATCTGTTTTTGAAGAATAATCTTTGCCTTGTAAAATATTTAAAGCAATTTCTTTATTACACTCTACATCTCCACCTTGAATTTCAGAAATTTCAGCTCTTTTTAAGCCAAAATCTTCCGGTTTTACTGTATAAAAGTTTATATCAGATTCATTAATTTCTCCAACATAAGTTTCTGCTGTGATAGACACTTCATCTAACCCATCTAATCCATGAACTATGTAAGCTTTTTTTACTCCAAGATTTTGTAAAACTTTTGATAGTGGTTCAACTAAGGATTTATCATAAACGCCCATCACTTGATAATTTGCATCAGCCGGATTTGAAAGTGGTCCAAGAATGTTGAAAATTGTTCTAACACCTATCTCTCTTCTTTGTTTTATTACATTTTTCATTGATGGATGGAACAATGGAGCAAACATAAAACCAAGACCTATTTCTTCAATCTGCTTTGAAACTTCTTCCGAAGTAAGTTCTATTTTTATTCCCAAAGCTTCCATTATATCTGCACTTCCACATTTTGAAGAGATAGATCTGTTGCCATGCTTTGCAACTTTACCACCTGCTCCCGCCACAACGAACGCCGATATTGTAGACACGTTAAAAGTGTTTAACCTATCGCCACCTGTCCCGCATGTATCCACAAGTTTGCTTTTATCTTTAACTACAACTTTAACAGCTTTTTCCTTCATAATTCTTGCTGCTGTTTCTATTTCAAGAACAGATTCTCCTTTCATCTTCAAGCTAATTAAAACAGCTCCAATCTGTGCATCAGTTAGATTGCCTTCCATTAGATTATCAAAAAGATAGGTCATCTCTTCTTTTGTTAGGTCTTGTCTTTCTGTAAGTTTTTTTATAATATCTTTAATCATCACTAACTCCAAGGTTAAAGCTTCTTCTATGGATTGGAGTAATGCCGAATTTCTTTATCTCTTGGTAATGTTGTTTGGTTGCATAACCTTTATGTTTATCAAAAGAGAAGTTAGGATATTTTTCTTTATACTCAACCATTATTCTATCTCTAACTACTTTCGCAATTATGCTTGCCGCTGCTATTGTATGAGATATTTCATCTCCTTTAATTAAAGGTAGATGATTTATATTTTCATCTAATTTTACAAAATCAACTAGAGCTATATCCCATTTTGATTTTAAAGATTTTAGATTGTTTTCCATGTATATTTTTGTAGCATTTGATATGCCAATCTTATCTATTTCTGTATTTTCTACGATTGTAATATTTATTTCTTCAGCGTAATCGTGAATTTTTTCAAAGAGATACTCTCTTTCTTTTTCTGAAAGACCTTTTGAATCTTTATATACAAATGGTTTTTGATGCTTAGGAAAAATGACTGATGCAATAACAAGAGGACCGGCTAACGGTCCCCTTCCTGCTTCATCTATACCGACAATCTTTTCATAACCTTGACTAAAAAGTTCTTTTTCAATATTATCCATTATTTTCTTTAGAAGCTTGAGATTCTGCTTGCCTTTTCTTGATTTCCCATTCTTTAAGCTCTTTAATTTTAGCAGCTTTACCTTTGAGATTTCTGATGTAGTAGAGTTTAGCTCTTCTAACTTTACCGCGTTTAACCACTTCTATTTTTTGAATAGATGAGCATGCTATTGGAAAAATTCTTTCCATTCCAACGCCGTAAGAAACTTTTCTAACTGTAAAAGTTTTCCCTGTTCCGCTGCCTCTAACTCTTATAACTAAACCTTCAAAAATCTGCGTTCTTTCTTTTTCACCTTCTTTAACTTTTAAATGAAGTCTTACAGTATCTCCTACTTTAAATTCAGGAATGTCTTGTGGTAAATATTTTTGTTCAATTTCTCTAATTAATTGGTGCATAATTCTTCCTCCGCTAAAAAATTTTAAAAAAATATTATAGCACAAGAAATACCTCGGGTGAGAAATTCAAATATAAATAAAACATCTAAAAAAACTCCTTGGTGGCAGTTAAAATTTTAATAGCAAAAATTCCATCAAGGAGGCAAAAATGCAAAAATCTAATCTTTAATTTCAAAAAATCTCTGAGCATTTAACTATACTTTTAAATATTTCAAACACTCCTATTCTTACACTTGCCAGATTTCTAATTTATCCTTCTATTCAATCTTGGCATCTGTTTAGAAAATCAAAATCAGAAAGAGTTTATAAAATCCTTAGAGAATATTGACTAAGAAGAATCACGATTGTTATGATACTTAAAATTGTCCTTGGGAAAAAAGGAAAACTTATAGCATATGGTACGCAAGATTAAGCAGAGCAAAAACTAAAAAGATAAAAAGAGTTTCAGGAAAAATGTATTGGGTAAAAAGAAAGAGGAAAATATACAGCGAGCATTTAAAGACATTAAATAAGACATAAAATGAGTAAATGGTTTAGATTTTTGACTGAAAATTTTGAATTTATAGGAGATAAAGGTTATAAAGGATGTAAATATGTTAAAGTATGTGAAGATAAACAAAAAAAGAGTAAAAGACAAATTATTGAAGCAGTAAATTCTCAAATAAAGAGTTTCAATCTTGTAAGTAGATGGAGAAAGATTAAAACTTTTGTTGCTTATCTATATGTATATGCTATTGGTTATAGCTTTTTTAGAAAAAGTAAACTATGGAGGTAATTTCTCATCCAAGATATTTTAAAGAAATTGTTATTTTTATTCAAGAGTTATACGAGACTATTCTAAAATCTTCGTAAACCGTTGAACATACATGTTCTGAAGATTTGGTCCGAGGAGAATCTTTACTTTTGATTTTTTGAAAAGAAAATCAGGAGATTCTTCGCCGGCTGCAGAATGACGCTGTAAAGGAAAGGCGAAAGATCTTCACACGGTTTCGAAACGACAATCTGTTAATTAATTTTTAGGTTTAACTAAAATTTTAAAGCACCCTGTAGCATTATAAAGTTTGTAGGCGATAACTTTGTTGCTGTGATTAAATGAGTTTTTTATTCTACCCCTGTTTTATATTAAGGTAAGTCAAAGCTATTCCGGCTAAAACAAGAATTGGCAAGCCTATGATGATGGTTACTACAATGGATAAAGCACTTGCAATAGCTGACTTTTTAAAATTTTCTTTAAATAAAATTTTACCAAGGTAAATCTGTATAAAAATAAGTAGTGTAAACATCAAAATAAGTGAGTAATGAGATAAATATTTTTCAGACAGAAGCTTAAAAGAGCCTGCTATCGTATAGCTTACTAGCACAACTAAAAAAGACAAAAAGAAGGAAGTATTTTTATAGACAGCGAGCTTTGAAGAGTACCAGTAAGAAAAGGTAGCAATCAATAAAAATGAAAAACCAACTATAAAATTATAAAGCATTTTACACCTCTATTTTGTACCTATCGCTTTCGTACGGAAGGTTTTTAAGTCCAGCAATGTCTGGATTTTGTATATTTTTTGATTGAATCAAAATTTTAAACTTTTCTCCCATTCCCTTTGGTAGGATTAAGGTTTTTAATCTGTTTAATCTCTCGTAAGATTTGTAATCTCCTTTTTCTTGTAACTCTTGAAAAATATCCATCAAGCCAAGACTAATTAAAAAGTGTGCTTGGTCTGTAAAGCCTACAAAATCAAGCTTAGATTTTTTACCATAGTAAACCAACGCAGAAAAATTTACATGAGATGTTATATCTTGAAGACCAACATTTTGATAAAAGTTTTCGTTGTATGTGTGTTTATAATAACAAAGAAGCGTTCCTCTCATTCTATATGGTTTATAGAGTTCTTTTGATGGATAGCCATAATCTACTGTAAAGACAAAGCCTTTTTCTAATTTATTTCCAATTTCTTGTATTAAATCCTTAGCATACAGATTTATTTCTGTTGTCATTCCTTCCTGAATATCTATGTTTAAATCTTTTAAATACTGCAAAATTTCCTTCGGTGGTTCTTTTAAAACTTCTTTTATGTCATCACCTTCCAATGCTATATAAACTTCAAATATTTTGCCACCTATTTTCCTGATTAAGTGAACAGGTAATGCATCAAAAAGCTCGTTTGAGTATATGATGCCATTGATATTGTCAATTTCTGTTAAATCTTCATAGAAAGATACATTATCAAAATCTTTTAAAAGCTTTTTCTGATAATCTCTGTGGTATGGAGATTTTTCAACTGAGATGAATTCTAAAATTTTATACAAATTTAGATAGTTATTTTTTATGTAAGATAAAACATCATAAGCAAGATATCCTTTTCCAGAACCTACTTCAACTATCTGAAATTTTTGATTTTTAAAGTAATTTTCATAGATTTCATTAAACTGTTTTGCAAGAAGATTTCCAAAGGCAGGGTCTAATTCGCTTGATGTATAAAAGTCTCCAAATCCTCCGATTTTTTCTTTTTCTGATGTGTAATATCCAAGATTTGTATAATAAAGAGCCATCTCCATAAAATCTTTAAAGGAGATAGCCCCTTCTTGATGAATTTTTTGTTTAATTGTATTGATTAACTCTTCTTTTCCGGTTAATTGCATCTATACTGTTTGGTCTTGGTAGTTAGGACCAAGTTTTGGCATGTTAAAGTCCCAAAGTTTTTCTCTTGTTCTATCGTATTCTGGCCATAATTTTTGGTCTTCTCTCCATGCTGATTTTTCATCAAACTTTTCTTTTCCTCTTCTTGTAACAAAATCATTTGCTATTTGAGTAAGCTTATCTTTATCTAAAACCCAGCTTTTTCTTGTGTAAGATGAAAGGTCGTATATATCTGTCATGATGATACAATCAGTCGGGCATGCTTGGGTACATAAACCGCAAAATGTACATTTAGATAAATCCATGTTAAAAACTGTCATAACTTTTAAGCCATAGTGTGGATGGTCTTTTGGAACATCAAGCTTTTCTGATTGGATATCAAAAAGCTCCGGTACTGGGCAAGCTGCCTGACAAAACTTACAAGCAATACATCTTGTTTCTCCAGGTTCTGGCGGCTTAATCTTCAATCTTTTAACCCAACTATCAAATTCAGGATTTTCCGTTCCATCCACCGTTCTAAGTCCGTGAATTCCTCTAAATCTTGCCGGTGGAGTAACCACTTCGTAAGGAAAGTCAACAGTTATTACCTTTTTCCAAAGATGCTTTATTGTAGTTTTTAATCCTTTTATAAAATCTAAGAAAAATATTTTTTCTACAAGTGTTTGTGGTTTTGCTCCTACTTTTTTAATTCCCATGTTTAACCTCCTATCTGTCTGTTTCTCCAACAACTGGGTCTATAGTTGAAAGTAAAGTAACTGCGTCTGCAATCGGTCTTCCAATAATAGCTTTTGTAAATACTTGTAGATTATAAAATGCGCCAGACCTGATTCTCATTCTGTGAGCTTTTAATCCATCTTTTTTGTTGTAGATATAAAATCCAAGCTCACCTCTTGGGTTATCTGATGATGCGTAAGTTTCACCAGCTGGAAGTTTCATTCCTCTACCATCTATTGTTACTTTTAGCTTCTTCTCATCCGGTGTTTGGAAGAAGTACGGGTCGTCTTTAGACATTTTTCTAAGTTTAGCTATACACTGCTCTATTATTCTTATGCTTTGTCTCATCTCTTCCATTCTTACTAAGTATCTATCGTAAGAATCACCTTTTTCTCCAACGGGAATATCAAACTCAACTTCTCCATAGGCATCATACTTATCTATTTTTCTAACATCATAAGGAACGCCAGAACCTCTTGCTACCGCTCCAGTTAAACCATACTGATATACATCTTCTTCTGTAATAACACATACATCTTTATTTCTTGAGAGCCAAACTCTGTTTCTTGTTAAGAGTGTTTCGTAATCGTTAATTCTTTGTGGAAGGTCTTTTATAAGATGTTCTACGGCATCTAAAGCTCCATAAGGTAAATCTGCAAATACTCCACCAATTCTAAAGTAATTTATTGTAAACCTTGCTCCGGTAATTCCTTCTATAATATCAATTATTTTTTCTCTTTCTCTGAATGTGTATAAGAACATTGTTAAAGCGCCAAGGTCAAGGGCATAGGTTCCAAGCCAGAGAAGATGGCTATTAATTCTTGAAAGCTCTGCCATCATAGTTCTAATCCATTTTGCCTTTTCTGGCACTTCTATTCCAAGCATTTTTTCTGCTGCTAAAACATAAGCATGGTTTTCGTTTATTGCTGCGATGTAGTCCATTCTGTCTGTGTAAGGTATAAACTGCTGCCAGTTGACATTTTCGCCAAGCTTTTCAACACCTCTATGAAGCTGACCGATGATAATATCGCATTGTTTTACAAATTCACCGTCTAAGTCAAATAAAAACCAAATTGTACCGTGTGTTCCAGGGTGAAGCGGTCCCCAGTTTAACACTATTTGAGATGTTTTCGCTGGTATTCTTTTTTTCTGTGTTATTTCTAAATCTTTCATTGTTGGAAGAGCTGTATGCATTCTGTCGTAATTAAATAAACCTTCTAAATTTTCTCCTCTCAAAGTTTCATTTAGAGATGGCAGCTCAGTATCTTTTATACCTTCAATTGGAAAGTCTTTTCTAAGTGGATGGTGTGGATAAGTCTCCCAAAGTAGCATTCTGACTAAATTTTCATGACCTTCGAACTTTATACCAAACATATCCCAAGCTTCTCTTTCAGCCCATTTTGCACCTTTCCAAAGGTTTGTAAGGGTTGGAAGTGTTTCGTTTTCTGCCCATGTTTTGACGATCATTCTTTCTTGATTTTTTGGAGAAAATAGAATAACAACTCCTTGAAATCTTGGGTTTTCTTTTTCTCCATGGTCTATTATCGTAAGGTCTATAAACATTTTGAATTGGTATTCTGGGTCTTCTTTTAAGAATGTTAGAAATTCTATGAATTTATCTTTTGGCACTTCTACAGATACAACACCTTTTCCCTCTGAAACCTTTGGATATCCAAATCTTTCTTCTAACGTTTTAGCTTTTTCTAAGCTTATCCATGCCATACCTTTCTGCCTCTCAAAAAATTTTTAAAACAGTGTTATAAAATCTTAACCTTTTTTTTGAAAATTATCAAGCATTATATAGGATATCATAACTGCTTTTAAAATGTGGTTTGATTTATGTTTAGATTTTCTAAATTTGATTGGATCAAGAAGTCTTACGTTTCACTTACAAATATCATTTAATCCTTTTTAGCGTTATATTTACCTTTCCTTCAATTTCTATAAGATATAGTACATCTTCATTTTTATTTATATATACTGTAATCCTTTTTGTTTTGCTATTTTGTGGCTCAAATATATAAACATGTTCTGATGCTGTATCTCGCTTTGATATTTTTACAGGCGCATTGTTGATTCTTATTTTCATGTTTAAAATATCATCTTCTTTTAATCTGCCTTTAAAAAACTGGGATATTATTGGTAGCCAAGGTTTTTTTTCATATATTTCTTGGTTTTTATATATTTTTTCCTTTTCTTTTTCTTTCTCATAAAGAGCCTTATAATCATTTTGTTCTAAATAAACAAAGTTATAATTATACAAAAATCTTAATGATGGGTAAGTTTGTCCTCTTGCTTCAATTTTGTTGTCTTTTTTAAGAAAGTGAACTTCACCAACTCCTATTCCTAATGCATACACTTTATATACAGCTGTATAATTTTCTTCCTTTTTTGTTTTACTTTCGTATGCTACAACATAAAAAGGATCTGTTCTAACTACTTCTTCATTGGATTTAGAAAATTTAAGTCCAGTTAAAATTATTGAAATTGTTAGTATTATAATTAAGATTTCGCTCATTTAAATCAATCCTCCTTTTGCAAAGCTGTAAAAATCTTTTTTGCCAACAATTATATGGTCAAGTAAATCAAATCCAAGTTCATTGGCAAGCGTTTGAAGCTTTTTAGTAAACTCAATGTCTTCTTGCGATGGAGCTGGGTCATTGTTTGGGTGGTTATGGCTTATTATAATTCCATTACAGTTATGTTTTATTGCATAGTATAAAATGTCTCTTGGCAGTACTCTAACTACGTTTAAAGAGCCTTTCGCTATAACTTCTTGAGCTATTAGATGGTTAGAGCTGTTTAAGTATAAAGCTACCATATGCTCTTGGGTCTCTTTTGATAAAAATTTTAAATAATTAAAAGTATCGGACACGGAAGAGATTTTTATTTTTTCAGCGTGGTCGTCCATTCTCTTTGCAATTTCTATAATTGCAAGAATTTGTAAAGCTTTCGCCTCACCAATGCCTTTTATTTTTTTCAAATCATCTAATGTCATATCTTTTAAGTCTTTGAAGCTTTTTCCATTGAGTATTTTTTGTGCAAGCCCTATAACATTTATTCCTTTTGTTCCGCTACCAATAGATATTGCTAAAAGCTCTTCATCAGAAAGGGAAGAAAAACCCTCTTTAAGGGCTTTCTCTCTTGGAAGCATATCTTTTGGAAGTTCTTTTATACGTTTTTTATAAATAAGTCTATCTTGTTTCATTCTTCTCTTTGCCAGTAAACTCTTACATACTTTTTGCCTTTCGGATAGTTTAGCTTTAAATCTCCTTTATGTGCTCTATGGATAGCTTCACCTATTCTTCTTGCAATATGTTCATAAGTTGTTTTAATTATAATTTCATCATTTTGTTCTTCTATAGAAATTATTCTTTCTAATGGTCTGTATTTCATCTCCTCTTCTTCTACATTTTTGATTTGATTAAAAATTCCATCATGGAAAACGACGCCACATCTTTCACATACAGATGGGTCATGATATTTTTCTTTTGTAAAGTATGGGTCATGAATGTACTCTTGAATTAGCTTGTCCATTCTTTTCAAGCTTTTCTCTCTTCTGTTTTTTATTTAACAAACAACACACCTTGAATGAGTCAAATAAAAAGCTCGTAGATGGCAGTAAAATTTTTAAAAGCATAAATTCTCTACCAAGAAGCTAACAAAATCCAATATCTTTATTAAATTATCCCAACTTTACAAGTTTTTTGAAGGCTAAAAGCTTCTGAATTAATAAAGTGAATAGTTTTTCCATTTTGTCAAGTTTTTCTTTATCTGAAGGTTGAGGATTTTTTGTGTTTATTTGCATAGCAATTTCATGAAACTCACAATGAATCTTTTCTATTTCCTCTGCCAAAGACCTTAATTCATCATACAACTCATTCTTTAAAGGTGTTATATGATTGTCCCACTCTATACCAAACTTACATTCATGACAGGATTTATGGTTAAATTCTTCACCTTTTTCTATAGCCTTTTCTAAATTAGATATGTAAATAGCATGCTGAGCAATCAACATGTCCACTTCATCAAGAAACTCTTTTATTCTTACTAATGGCATTTTTAACTCCTCCCTTTAAAAACTTCTTGCAAATCTGTTTCTGATTTTAAAACCTTTGTACTCCAATAACACTTTTTAAAAATATCTAAGGTAATTCTTTGTTTGAGTGTATAATTAGCTTAATTTTACCATATATTAAATTTATAATCTAAAATTAAAAATTTGAAGTCTTGTAAACTCCAGATATAAAATTTAGGTCTAATTAATATGCTGAGGTGGTTAAAATGGTAAAAGATTTTGTTCATTTACATTTACACTCTCATTACTCACTACTTGATGGAATGATAAAACCAAAAGAGCTTGCAAAAAAAGCAGTTGAATATGGATATAAAGCAGTTGGTCTTACTGACCATGGAAATATCTTTGGAGCAGTTGAGTTTTATGATGCAATGAAAAAAGTTGGTGTTAAGCCACTTATAGGCATGGAAAGCTACTTTACCAATAACAGATTTGAGAAAAAAGGTGAAGGTTCAGACGATATTCTTACAGATAAAAACTATCATTTAATCCTTTTTGCCAAAGATAAAACAGGATTTAAGAATCTGATGAAACTATCTTCCATAGCATACACTGAAGGATTTTATTATAAGCCAAGAATAGATTGGGAACTTCTTGAAAAGCATCATGAAGGGCTTATATGTCAAACAGCTTGTTTAAAAGGATTTGTTCCAAATCTGCTTGCACAAGGTAAATACGAAGAAGCTAAAAAATATGCAAAGAGATTAAAAGATATCTTTGGAGAAGATTTATATTTTGAAATTCAAGTAAATGGTTTAGAAGAGCAAAATATAGCTAACGAAGGAATAATAAGGCTTGCAAAAGAGCTTGGCGTTAAGGTTGTGGGAACCAACGATTCTCACTATCTTAACCCAGAAGACCATACAGCTCACGATGTAGTAAAAGCATTACAAATGAAGAAAACACTAAAAGAATTATACTCAGAAGGCAAGGCTTTTAGAGTTAAAGGTCTTCATTTTACAAGACCGGAAGAGATGTACGAGAAATTTAAAGGTTATGAAGAGTATTTAAAAAATACAATGGAAATTGCAGAGAAATGTAATTTAGAGATAGATACAGCTGAAACAAGAGGATACTTATTCCCTAAGTTTGAAACTCCAGAAGGAATGACCCCTGCCCAGTACTTTGAAAAACTTGCAAGAGAAGGATTGGAAAAACGCTTAGAGAGTATAAAAGACCTAACCCCTGAAAAACTCAAAGAATACAGAGAAAGATTGGATTATGAGATAAATGTTATAAACCAAATGGGTTTTGCAGAATACTTTTTGATAGTTCAAGACTTTATTAACTATGCAAAGAAAAACGCAGTACCAGTAGGACCTGGCAGAGGTTCAGCTGGTGGTTCATTGGTTGCATACTGTCTAAGAATAACAGAGGTAGACCCTCTAAGGCATGGACTACTTTTTGAGAGATTTTTAAATCCTGACAGAATCTCAATGCCGGATATAGACGTAGATTTTTGTATGGAAAGAAGAGAAAAAGCTATTGATTATGTTAAACAAAAGTATGGAGAAGATAGTGTAGCTCAAATTATCACATTTAACTTTATGAAATCTAAAATGGTTATAAGAGATGTTGCAAGAACCCTTGGATTTCCTTATCAAGAAGCAGATAAAATCGCAAAAATGATACTACCCGGACCAATTCAAGGTTCTACGCTAACAATAGACGAAAACTTAGAAGCCCACCCTGACTTTAAAAAACTGTATGAAACCGATAAGAAAGTAAGGGAACTTTTAGACCTTGCAAGAAAGTTAGAAGGTTCAGCAAGACACACGGGGATCCATGCAGCTGGTATTGTTATAGCTCCTGGACCATTGGATGAATACGTGCCTGTATACAGAGATAAAGACGGAAACAGGGCAACCCAGTTTGAGATGAAAACCTTAGAACAACTTGGACTTGTAAAAATGGACTTTTTAGGTCTAAAAACTCTGACAGAACTTGATTACATGAAAAAATTAATCAAAGAAAGACACGGAGTAGATGTTGATTATAACAGCTTACCTTTTGATGATGAAAATGTTTTTAAACTTTTACAATCAGGAAGAACTGTAGGCGTATTCCAATTAGAAAGTAAAGGTATGCAAGACCTATTAGTAAGATTAAAGCCATCAAACTTAGATGAAATTATAGCTATTCTTGCACTATTTAGACCTGGACCGCTTATGAGTGGAATGGTGGACGAATACATAGAAAGAAAGCACGGCAGAAAGCCTATAGAATACCCATTTGAAGAAGTAAAGGATATACTAAAAGAAACATACGGATTGATTGTATATCAAGAGCAGATAATGTTTATGTCAAACATACTTTCAGGGTTTACTATGGCAGAAGCTGATACATTAAGAAAAGCTATAGGTAAGAAAAACCCTGAAGTTATGGCAAAAATGAAAGATAGATTTATTGGTGGAGCAGTAGAAAGAGGATTTAGCAAAGAAAAAGTAGAAAAACTCTGGGAAGATATAGAAAAGTTTGCTTCTTACTCGTTCAACAAATCTCACTCGACAGCTTATGCATATCTAACATACTGGACAGCATGGGTAAAAACATACTATCCTGAAGAATTTTTCGCAGTAAAACTATCAACTGAAAACAACGACAGTAAATTCTTAAACCTGCTTCTTGATATGGAAAACTTTAACATAAAACTTCTTCCTCCGGATGTAAACAAAAGCATGCCTGAGTTTGCCATAGAAGAAAAATCCAAAATAAGATTTGGATTATCAAGAATCAAAGGTATTGGAGAAGAGGTCGCAAAATCCATAGTTGAGGAAAGACAAAAAAATGGTCCATTTGTAGATATTTTTGATTTCTGCGAAAGATTTGATACAAAAGTAGCAAACAAAAAAGTTTTAGAATCTTTGATAAAGGCTGGAGCTTTTGATTTTGAAGGAATTGATAGAGGGGTCTTGCTTGAAAACGTAGAAAAAGCAATCACAACAGGACAAAAAGCAAGAGACAGCAAATCAGCAGGACAGAACTCACTTTTTGCACTTACAACAACTCCGGTTGTAAACGTAAAACATACATATGAGAATGGAACCAAATTAACAGAAAAAGAAAAATTGAGATTAGAAAAAGAAGTTCTTGGATTTTACCTTTCCGGACATCCATTGAATGCTTATAAAAATGAGTTAAAGAATAGAGTATTAAAAATTAGCGAAATTATGGAGTCTGCTTTTGGCGATAAAGCTTTCCAGTCAGGTTCAAAGGTTAAAATTGCAGGCGTCATAGATGAGATTAAATACAAAAAAACAAAATCCGGAGCAACAATGGTAGTATTCAACATTTCTGATGAAACTGGGCAGATGGACATAAGAGCATTTCCGGAAAAACTTGAAAACAAAGAATTACTTCAAGATGACAATATAGTCATTTTAGAAGGCGTTCTAGAAGTAGATGAAGAGCAGGAGAAAATATCAATGACGGCAAATAATATTGAATCGATAGAAAGCTTAACAAGAGATATTAAAGGCATTAAAATAAAACTTTCAAGAGAAAAAGCAGCCAATGGTGTATTAGAAAAAGTAAAGAATATTTTGATTAAAAACAAAGGAGATAAAGAAGTTGTAGTCGTTCTTTATAATGGCAGAAAACCATACTGTGAAATTGCTTTACATTCTGATTTTCATGTAAATTATGATGAAAACTTTAAATACGAAATACTTAATCATCTTTCTGAGAAGGAGATAGAGGTGTATTAATGGTTTTAGATTGTAAATTTTTAAATATGTCGAGTGAGAAATTCAACAAAAACATGAGATTCTTCGCCGGCTTTAGGATGTTCTGTGTTAAATGTCAAGTTTAAAAATTTTCATCAAATAGTCTTTTATTCTTTAATACACCGTATGCCTGCCTTAATAACTTATATGCTACAGCTACTAATGCTAACTTTTTAGCCTTACCTTTACTTACTAACTTTTCGTATAATTCTCTACAGTATTTGTTAAACCTTATGCCGATAACGCTGCCATGTATAGTATCTTTCTTGCATATGGATTTCCCATTTTCTTTATCCAGCCGCTTTTCTTTACACTTATTTCACTTTCATATGGGCTTGAATTGATTCCTATAAAACTCGATTGATAATTCTTCTTAGACAATTCTTTTATTTCTTTCTCAAGTTCTTTTATGTTTTTTCTATTTTTCTGATTACCTCATCGTAATATTCTAAATTCTCCTTCAATTTTTTCATTGGTATATGACTTATAGATTTATCACTGCTACTTTATAACCATTTTCATACAGATAATTGGCAAGTTTTAAATGATAAACTCCTGTATGTTCCATTATGATAAGCATATCTGACTGCTTAAACTTTTTAAGGTATGGCTTTATTTTCCTTTTGAATTCCACCGAGTTTGATTTAACTTCAAAAGTTTCTTTCTTGATTTTAACTATCCAAGATATCCAAAAGGACAAGAGAGAATGAATAGGACATTACAAGAAGAGTTTGTGATGTGCTATGAAGATTAGGAATTAGAAGATACTTACGAGTTTAATAAAAAGATGTTGCAATATATGCTATGGTATAACACAGAAAGATCTCATCATAGTTTAAACAAAAAATCACCTAATGCATACTTTTGTGATATTATAAATTCAAGAAAATCGGAATTTTCCCAAACTGGTATGACTTATACAATTACTTGAATTTATATATAACTTTAGAGATAATATTGATATTTTTTATAGAATTTAAAAAGAGATCCTTCGGTCTTACGGCCTCAGGGTGACAGGAAAAGGTTGATTGATAAGTGTTAAAGAAAGGGTAACCTTATTTGTCATTCTGCAGTCGGCGAAGAATCTCATACTTTTATTGAATTTCTCAATCGACGCATTGATAAATTACCTAATGATTTTAAATCAACAAAATTTTGGAGGTGTTTTTATGGAAAAGGTTTTATTATTCATCTTGGCTACCATATTTAACGTTTCTTCCTTTGCTTATGCACTGCAAGGCAGTACAAAAAACTATCCAAAGAAGTTGATTAAAGTTAAAAATCTTGTTAACAAACAAGTTAAACCTACAAAAGAACTATCTAATTTTAAAGAAAAGGTTGTTGTTTTGTACTTTGGCTTTTCTAATTGTAAATGTGTTTGTCCAACAGCAAATGTAACATTAAAACAGGTTGCAGAAAAGTTAAATGAAAAAGGTTTGAAAGGTAAATATAAAATTGTATTTATTACAGTAGACCCAAAAATAGACAACCCTAAAACATTAAAAGAATATAAAAAGGCAAGGACATCGAATGAATTTACTTTCTTGACCGATAAACCGGAGGACATAAAGAAAGCTTTGAGACGCTTACAGAATCGAAGTAAAAGAAGTTGAAAAACCTGCTGATGAACATGCGATGCACGAACATGTGCACATGCGACAAGGTAAAATGAAGATGATAACTCATACACCGGTATAATGTTCTCGTAAATTGTAACCAAAAAATTTAAAAATTTTGTTCCATGAATGTAAACTATTTAACAAAAGGAAGACATTAAGATTAAAAGAAGTGGGAGAAATTACAGTCCAGAATTTAAAGCTAAAGTAGTTTTAAAAGCTACTTCAAGAAAACAAAACCATAAACGAAATAGCAATCAAATACGGCATTCTTCCCAAAAGCCTTGTAGAACGGAAAATTAGCATTTGACAAAAGCTCGGTTGTAAAAGAGTATAAACAAGAAATAGAAAACCTAAAATAAGAAAATGAAAAATTAACAAAAAAAATTAGGAAAAGTAGTCGTAGAGAGAGATTGGCTACAGGGAAAGCTAAAAAGTTTAATAATATAAAAAAAGCGAGAGAAGGTATAAATCAGTATATGTAAATTTAATAGTCAAAAGATACATTCAAGTATAGGCTATAAAACTTCTAACATGGTTCATTATAATTTATCCGATGAAATGTTTAACTCTAAAATTAAAGATTTGTTAAAGACAGCTTAAAATGTCAGAAATAAGAAATTACTTTAAATTGGTCTAAGGCTGCTTGCAAAATTCTCGTAAGCTTACTTTTCCGTGTCATCCTGAGGCTGTAAGCCGAAGGATCTCCTCTTCTGATTTTTGATTTGAAAAGAAAAATATAAGATTCTTCGCCGGCTGCAGAATGACTATGCTGATTTTTTGGAACAGTCTCAAGTTGGTCTTGACAAGTGAAGATATTTTCAATATCATCCTTTCCTGCATTCAAAAGCAAATTTAAAAGTGTCTTGGATTTTTACTTTGTTGCAGATTATGACTCCTCCCTGTTTTTTCTTATCAGGTCTTGCTTTTCCTGTATATTCATTAAAAGTATAGTATTCAATTTAATACCTCGGGTAAGAAATTCAAATATAAATAGAACATCTAAAAAAACTCCTTGGTAGCAGTTAAAATTTTAATAGCAAAAATTCCACCAAGGAGGTAAAAATGCAAAAATCTAATCTTTATTTTACAATATTTCAAAAAATCTCTGAGCATTTAACTATACTTTTAAACATTCAATCAAAAAAGAAAGCAGGTAGACCACCTAAAGTGTCTGATTTACAACTTGCAGCTTTATATATCACATCCTACATTTCAAACACTCCTATTCTTACACTTGCCAGATTTCTAATTTATCCTTCTATTTAATCTTGGCATCTGTTTAGAAAATCAAAATCAGAAAGAGTTTATAAAATCCTTAGAGAATATTGGCTAAGAAGAATCACGATTATTATGATACTTAAAATTGTTCTTGGAAAAAAGGAAAACTTATAGTAGATGGTACTATAATTGAAGTAGCAAGATTAAGCAGAGCAAAAACTAAAAAGATAAAAAGAGTTTCAGGAAAAATGTATTGGGTAAAAAGAAAGATGAAAATATACAGTGAGCATTTAAAGACATTAAATAAGACATAAAATGAGTAAATGGTTTAGATTTTTGACTGAAAATTTTGAATTTATAGGAGATAAAGGTTATAAAGGATGTAAATATGTTAAAGTATGTGAAGATAAACAAAAAAAGAGTAAAAGACAAATTATTGAAGCAGTAAATTTTCAGATAAAGAATTTCAATCTTACAAGTAGATGGAGAAAGATTAAAACTTTTGTTGCTTATCTATATGCATATGCTATTGGTTATAGCTTTTTTAGAAAAAGTAAACTATGGAGGTAATTTCTCACCCAAGGTATTAAAGAAAAAAGATGTAAAACATTATTTTAACTATCCAAGATATCCAAAAGGACAAGAGAGAATGAATAGGACATTACAAGAAGAGTTTGTGATGTGCTATGAAGATTAGGAATTAGAAGATACTTACGAGTTTAATAAAAAGATGTTGCAATATATGCTATGGTATAACACAGAAAGACCTCATCATAGTTTAAACAAAAAATCACCTAATGCATACTTTTGTGATATTATAAATTCAAGAAAATCGGAATTTTCCCAAACTGATATGACTTATACAAACAGTTGCATTTATGTTAAAAATTTATTATAATATTTACATCTCTTTATTCCCGAGTAGCTCAGCAGGCAGAGCAGCCGGCTGTTAACCGGCTGGTCGGGGGTTCGAATCCCTCCTCGGGAGCTTTCCATTTTTACCATTTATAAAACTAACGGAGGGCTAAATGGATCTCTCATTAATACCAGCAGGAAAGAATCCGCCGGAAGATATTTATGTAGTTATTGAAATTCCACAAGGAAGCGGTATTAAATACGAAGTTGACAAAAAAAGTGGAGCTGTATTTGTAGACAGATTTTTATTTACAGCAATGTATTATCCTTTTAACTATGGATTTATTCCAAACACTTTAGCAGATGATGGGGACCCAACCGACGTATTAGTAATCTCAAGAGAACCTGTTGTTCCCGGTAGTGTAATCAGGTGCAGACCTATCGGTATGCTTGAAATGGAAGATGAAGAAGGTATTGATACGAAAATAATTGCAGTTCCAGTTTCTAAGTTAGACCCAACATTTGACAGTATAAAAGAAGTAAAGGATTTACCAGAGGCAACATTAAATAAAATAAACA
>GG748560.1_pt3 | contig 19684 bp, 19 predicted proteins | sample 429578 | NCBI scaffold set GG748486.1
AAACATCGTTCTTTAAATAATCTTTAAAAAAGGTACTTTCTTCATCTTCAAAAATAAGTGGTGCTTGTGATTTGACGTTAAAGTCGTAAAGTGGCAAAATGGATATTTCTTCTATTTCTTTTCTTGTTAAGATTTTTGATTTTAGAAAGATGTTTTCTATCGTATCACCGAAAAAATCTATATCTACTATGCCTACCTTAGGAATGTTAATAGATAAAAAGCCGCCTTTTACAGAAAATTCTCCTTCATTTTCCGGAAAATCTTCTCTTATGTATCCAAGTTTATAAAGTTTTTCTATCAAAAACTCTCTGTTTAACTCCCCGTTTTTCTTTATATTGATAATCTCTTTTAAGAAATTTTCTTTTGTTCTAATCTTTACATTTAATGCATCTTTGGAGGATACCAAAATCCAACTTTTTCCTGCTATGATTTTATAGATAGCATAATTTCTCTCAATCTGACTTAAAAGGTCAAGTTTTTCTTGAGAAGATGGAAAATGAATAATTTCACAATCTTTTTTAAAGAAATCCTTATAAGCCTTAAGATTTAAAAAGCTTTCTTTTGCAGACTTTTCAGAGTCTGTTATCAAAAATAAAGGTTTATCTTTCTGAATAAGTAAACATTCACAATATGAGCTGTTACTTGTGTGTACTTTCATAGTATGCTAAATTATACATTAAAATTAATATAAGCATTTTATCAAAAATTTACATTGTCTAAAGATTTATCAAAAGCGTTCCAAAATTCTCGTAAACTCACCTTTCTGTCATCCTGAGCAAAGTGAAGAACCACCCGTTTTTTCTTTCTCTTCAAAAAATATTAAAAAATGAGATCCTTCGGACTAAAGTCTTCAAGATGACACGGAAAGGTAAAATTACAAAAATTTTAGAACACCCTCAGAAGGTGTAAGTGGTACCTTAAAATTTATATAACTCTCAATCAAAAAACGTCCCATCTCGATTAAGAGATGGAATAGTGTTTATTCAAATAAAAATTTATTTTTAGCTTCTACATTTTCTGGAACGTCTTTTAGAGAAACTTTTATTCTACCTTGGTCATCAATTTCTGAAACTTTAACTTTTAAAACATCTCCTACTTTAACTACATCCTTAGCAGATTTTAATCTTTCTGAAGAGATTTGTGATACATGTAATAATGATAATTTACCAGGCATTAATTCTACAAATGCACCATAATCTTCAACTCTTGTAACTTTACCTAAGTATACTTCTCCAAGCTCTATATCCATTATAAGCTGATTTATCATATCGACAGCTTTTTCTGCAGCTATTTTACTTGTTGCATATATCTTCACTAAACCAGTTGGGTCTAAATCAATCTTAACGCCTGTTTCTTCTATTATCTTCTTAATATTTTTACCTGCTGGACCTATAATCACGCTTATTTTTTCTGGAAGTACTCTAAGAGTTGTTACTGTTGGTGCATATGGAGATAACTCTTTTCGTGGCTCCGGCATAGTTTGATACATAAGGTCAAGTATATAGTTTCTTCCCACTCTTGCTTGCTCTAATGCTTTCTGTAAAATTTCTTTTGTTAAACCTTTTACTTTAATGTCCATTTGTATAGAAGTTACACCGTCTCTTGTTCCGGCAACTTTAAAGTCCATATCACCAAGATGGTCTTCGTCTCCAAGAATATCAGATAATACTACAAATTTATCTTCACTTTTTATTAGACCCATTGCTATTCCGGCAACATGTTTTTTCATTGGAACGCCGGCATCGAATAATGCCAATGAACCGCCGCAAACTGTTGCCATAGATGTTGAGCCGTTTGATTCTAAAATATCAGATACTACTCTTATAACATATGGAAATTCCTCTTCCGATGGAATTAAAGGCTCCAATGCCCTTTCTGCAAGATTTCCATGACCAATTTCTCTTCTTGATACCGGTCTTGGAGGCTTTGCTTCTCCTGTTGAGAATGGTGGGAAGTTATAATGTAGTATAAATCTTTTTAGAGTCTCACCGGCTTCTATACTCTCTTCTATCTGTCCTTCAGAAGGTGAACCAAGTGTTACAGTTACGAAAGCTTGGGTCTGTCCTCTTGTAAAGATTGCTGAACCATGATTTCTTGGGAAAATTCCAACTTTTATCCAAATAGGCCTAATTTCTTCTGGCTTTCTTCCGTCTATTCTTCTATTTTCATAAAGTACAAGGTCTCTCATAACATTGCTAACAACATCTTTATAGACAAAAGAGGCTTTTTTTACTTTTTCTTCAGGAATTTCTAATGTAGTTTTAATTTCTTCAAAAATAGCGTTTATCTGTTTATTTCTTTCTTTTTTATCTGAAATATTAAATGCTTCTTTAATTCTTTCATAAGCTAATTCTTTAAATTTCTCTTTCAGTAAGATTTCTTCTTCATCTATTTGTATTTCAAGCTTATCTTTTCCGTATTTTGCCCTAAGTTCTTCTTGTAATTCTATCAATTTTTTAATTTCCTGATGACCAAAAAGCATAGCTTCAAGAATAACTTCTTCCGGAATTTCCTTAGCCCCACCCTCTACCATAACAATGGCGTCTTTAGAACCGGCTACAACAATTTCTAAATCCGATTTTGCTTTTTGTTGATAAGTTGGATTAACTATAAATTGACCATCTACTCTACAAACTCTAACACCGGCAACTGGTCCTTCAAATGGGATGTCTGAGATATGCAAAGCAGCAGAAGCTCCAACTATACCCAAAACATCAGGGTCATACTGATCATCTGCAGATAATGTATAAGCTGTGATGATTACATCATTATAAAAACCTTTTGGGAATAAAGGTCTGATCGGTCTATCTATATTTCTTGCAACCAAAATTTCTCTTTCCGAAGGTTTTCCTTCTCTTTTAACAAATCCACCGGGGATTTTACCATAAGCATAATATTTTTCTCTGTATTCAACCGTCAATGGAAGAAAATCTATATCAACTTGAGGCTCTTCAGACATAACTGCAGCAACTAAAACTGCTGTATCTCCTTGTCTTACGATTATGGCACCGTTTGCCTGCTTTGCAAAGTATCCTGTCTCTATGCTATAAGGTGCTCCGTTGACAATGGTTTCTACTTTAATCTCTTCCATTAATACTCCTATTATTTGCTTTCGTTAGATGTTTCTCTAATGTTTAATGCTTCAATAATTTTTCTGTACCTCTCTTCGCTCTCTCTTTTGAGATAATTTAAAAGCTTTCTCCTTTTATTAACCATTCCAATAAGACCTCTTCTTGAGTGAAGGTCTTTTTTGTTTGCTTTTATATGTTCTGTAAGATTTCTAATTCTTTCAGTTAAAACAGCAATTTGGACCTCTGGAGAACCAGTATCATTTTCATGTAATGCAAACTTTTTAATAAGCTCTTGCTTTTTCTCAGCAGTAATTGACATTTATACCTCCTATAACTATTTAGAATTTTTTGAATTTATATTATAGCATAATTTAGAAAAAGAAAGTCTCGGTTATTAAAGATTGCAATAGATATTTATGTTTGACGAATTTAGATGGTGGGAAAGGAGGGAATCGAACCCTCACGGCCTTTCGGCCAAGGGATTTTAAGTCCCTCGCGTCTGCCAGTTCCGCCACTTTCCCTTTCAAATTGTGGAAGTATAATATATCATATTTTTTAATCTTACGCAAGTGTTTGTATAAGTCATACCAGTTTGGGAAAATTGCGATTTTCTTGAATTTATAATATCACAAAAGTATGCATTAGGTGATTTTTTGTTTAAACTACGATGAGGTCTTTCTGTGTTATACCATAGCATATATTGCAACATCTCTTTATTAAACTCGTAAATATTTTCTAACTTATGAATTTAGTATCAAATGGATACTGTAAAAAGCAAGATAGATTCTACATTAAAAAGCTTAAGTTTAAACTACTTTAAAACAACATATGGATGCAATCAAAAAACAGCTTATAGAAAGACTTGAGTGTCTTTAAAACAAGAGAGCTTCCATCGGATGCATTTGTACTGTAATCACTGTGATATAAAAGAGAAAAACAAAATCAAAAAAAGCTTCTGTCTATGTAGTTCTTTAAAGTGGACTTACAAGGAAACAAAGATATATTTGCAGACCATCAGCTATGCTTAGTCCATTTACAAAGAAACGTTAGAAATCAAATGAATAAAGAAGATTCACAAGCATTTTTTTAACTTATTCAACTGTCAAGATTTGATAGCGTTTCAACTAAAGATATTATAATAATATGCCGAAGGCGGGAGTCGAACCCGCACGCCCTTGCGGGCGGGGGATTTTGAGTCCCCTGCGTCTGCCAATTCCGCCACTTCGGCAACTATGAAAAAAGTGGTTGTGATTCAATAAAATTTGCCTTACGTTACCGGCAAAACTTTGCTTTATATTATACTACTTTTTAGGGATAAGAGTAAACATCATATTTTTACCTTCCTTGACTGGTGGCTTTTCTACAACCGCTACATCAGAAACGTCTTCTATGATTCTTTGGGCAAGTTTATCTCCAAGCTCTGGATGAACGTTCTCTCTTCCTCTAAACCATATCCAAACTCTTACTTTATTTCCATCTTGTATAAATTCTCTAATATGTTTTATTTTTGTTTCATAGTCATGCTTTTCTATGTTTAGCTTAAATTTCATTTCTTTAACATCTTGAACGTGTTGCTTTTTCTTTGCTTCTTTTTCTTTTTTCTTTTGTTCAAATTTATACTTGCCATAATCCATGATTTTACAAACCGGCGGATTTGCGTTTGGAGATACTTCCACTAAATCCAGATTTTTTCCTCTTGCTAATTTTAATGCCTCTTCAATTGGAACTACTCCTAAGTTTTTACCTTCGTCGTCAATTAGTCTTACTTCTTTAACCCTGATTTGATTGTTAATTCTTAACTCTTGAATGACTAAAACCTCCTGTGGTTTATTTTAAAATTTTTTTCTAAGATTGAATGTTTTTTAAACTCCTTATTTTCCTCAGGAAAATCAATTCTGTAGTGAACACCTCTGCTTTCTTCTCTTTTCAAAGCCGCTTCGCATATGCCTTTTCCAAGAATTATTAAATCTTTGAGATATCTAACATTACAGAATTTATCTATTGAATTGTATAGATTTTCTAAGTCTAAAATAGCACTTTCTAAACTTTCTTTGCTTCTAATTAGCCCTGCCTTTTCCCACATAATGGTTTTTATATTCTTTAAAACCTCAGCCCTTTCTTCTTTGCTTAACTGCTCTTTTGTTTGTGTTTCATTTTTAATATCTACATCTAATATATTAGCATAAATATTGTGTAAATATACAGTATATGCTGTTTTATATCCGGATACTATGCACTCCAAAAGTGAATTGCTTGCAAGCCTATTTGCTCCATGGACGCCTGTTGATGAAGTTTCACCAACTGCAAAAAGTCCTTTTATATCCGTTTTTCCGTTTAAATCTGCTTTTATGCCACCTATCGTATAATGGGCAGATGGGCTTACCGGTATTCTTGTTTCGTTTTCAAGACCAAATTCTTTCAACATACTATAAACATTAGGAAATCTTTCTTTAAAGTCAATACCTTTTTCTAATAAAGGTTTTATGTCTAAAAATACTTTATGTCCTTCTTGGTATTTTTTAAATATTGCTTTAGCTACTTCGTCTCTTGGTTTTAGCTCATCGATAAATCTTTCCCTGTTTTCATTGACAAGTATAGCACCTTCTCCTCTTACTGCTTCTGATATAAGCCATCCTGGTTTTCCTTCTAAGTAAATAGCCGTTGGATGGAACTGGACAAACTCTAAATCCATAAGCTTACAGCCTGCCCTATAGGCAACAGAGATTGTATCTCCTGCCACATTGTAAGCAGAGGTATTTCGTGAATATATTGCACTATAGCCGCCTGTTGCTAAAACTATAGATTTAGACCTTATCACCTTTTGACTGTTTCCATCTGATAGGATAACTCCTGCATATCTATCTTCATCTGTTAAAATCTCTTCTAAATAATAGCCATCTGCTAAGCCTACCTTATCTTTTACATATGACAGTAGAGTTTTTCCTATCTCATAACCTGTTTTGTCTTTTGAGTGTAAGACTCTATTTCTTGAATGTGCCCCTTCTCTTGTAAGTTTAATAAAACCTTTTTCATCTCTATCAAAATTGACACCAATATTGATTAAATCTATAACTCTTTCTAATCCTTCTTCAACAAGAAGTCTGACGTTTCTTTCTATGCATAGACCTTTACCTGCTTTTAGTGTATCTTCATAGTGTAATTCTGTAGAATCCTCCGGAGAAATTGCAGCGGCTATTCCACCCTGAGCTAAGAAAGAGTTTGATTTACCGGGCTTTTTCTTTGTTATGAGTAGTGGTTTTATTCCAAGCTGCAAGAGATAATAAGCGGTAGAAATGCCGGCAAGCCCGGTTCCAACAATAATTGTATCAACCCTTTCTTCCGGTAATTCTTTTGTATTAAAGCAGGTTAAATATCTGTTAAACTGCATGCACTTTTAAATCGTTGATAATTTCTAAAACTGCTGCATCTAATTTTTTAGGACTATGTCTTGCATAGTTTCCTTCGTCTAATAAATCTTTTGCATAAACTGTAAGTCCCATTCTTGATAGATTTCCAACATCTGCCACAACAGGCTCTGAATTTTCTTTTAAGTATCTTTTAAGAACTTCATCCGGTGGAATGGTTGTATTTAGCAGTACTGCATTTAAAAATGTTGACTCTTCATCACCAGCTACTATTTTATTTAGTGCTTTTACATGGTCAGAAGCTGTAAAGCCATCTGTTTCACCATACTGTGTCATGACGTTGCATATGTAAAGCTTAAAAGCTTTTGAGTCTAATACGGCATCTCTTATATCTTTTATAAGCAGGTTAGGAATTATACTTGTAAACAAGCTACCTGGTCCAAGTATTATCATATCTGCATCTAATATACTATCCACAGCTTTCTGTGGAGCTTTTACATCCTCCGGCTCAAGCCATATCCTTTTTACCTTTGCGATTAATTTTCTACCGTACTGGGTAATTTCAACTTCACCTTTAATAATATTTCCATCTGTAAACTCTGCTACCAAATTTACCATGGAATCTGTAGATGGAATTATATGACCTTTAATTTTTAAGATTTTTGACGTTATTTCTATAGCTTCTAAAAAATCTCCTGTAATTTTTGTCAAAACAGTCAAAAATAAATTTCCAAAGCTATGACCTTTTAGACCTTCCCCTTCTTCAAATCTATACTGCATAACTTTTGTTAGTATATCCTCATCCTCAGCCAAAGCTGTAATACAGTTTCTAACATCCCCGGGAGCAGGTATGTTAAGCTCTTTTCTTAAAATCCCAGTGCTTCCGCCATTATCAGAAACTGTAACTATAGCCGTCAAATCCTGTATTATGTCCGGAACAAAATATTTTAAACCTCTTAAAAGTGTGCTTAATCCAGTTCCCCCACCAATTGCTACAACTTTCACGATAACTTTCTCCCAAAGAATTTTAAAATTTTTTCCTTATTTGGCTTTTCTACTATACCTTTTTCTGTTATTATAGCTGTAATATTGTCTGCAGGCGTTATGTCAAATGAGTAGTTTATTGCGTGCGACTGCTGCGGTGCAACTTTACAGCAGTGGCAGCTTTTTACTTCATCTTCGTTTCTTTCTTCAATGGGTATTTCATTTCCCGATTCTAAGTTAAAATCAAGGCTAGAGCTTGGAGCTGCAACATAAAACGGAATATTGTGATGTTTTGCAAGGATTGAAAGACTGTAAGTTCCTATTTTATTTGCTACATCACCGTTTAATGTTATTCTATCGGCACCAACCACGATTACATCTATCATTCCTTTTTTCATTAAAAAGCCGGCTGATGAGTCTGTAATTATATAATGAGGTATCCCCTCCTGCAAAAGCTCCCAAGCGGTCAATCTTGAACCTTGTAGATAAGGTCTTGTTTCATCTACGTAAACGGTTATATCTTTATCATTTTCGTATGCAGACCTTATGATTCCAAGAGCTGTTCCCCAGCCAGCAGTTGCCAATGCACCAGTGTTGCAATGGGTTAAAATATTTGCTTTCTTTGGAATCAAAACCTCTCCGTATCCACCAATTGACCTGTTTGCGTGGTAATCTTCTACTTCTATTCTCTTTGCCTCTTTTAAAAGAAGGTTTAAATCATTTCCATATTTTTCATAGATAGATTTCATTCTATCAAGAGCCCAAAACAGGTTTACTGCTGTTGGTCTTGTCTGTTTTAATCTTTCATAAACTTGAATGTAATCAATACCTTCTTTTATTCCTGTATAAAATCCATATGCTCCAACTATTCCAATTAACGGAGCACCTCTAACAATCATATCTTTTATTGCTTTTTCGTAGTCTGACAAGGTTTCAAGCTTTTCCCATACTAACTCGTGGGGAAGTTTTAACTGATTTATTACATATAAAACATCATCTTTAAGTTCTAACGGCTTTATATCTTTTAGCTTTCTCACTCAGCCTCTCCAACAACATCGTATTTATCGATAGTATCTTTTATTCTTACTTTTATAATATCTCCCACGTTAACAGGCTCTGTTGTTTCTACGTATACAACGCCGTCTATTTCAAAAGCACTTCTATAGCTTCTTCCTATTGGCAAAGTTTCCCATTCTTCTGAAAATCCATCAATTATTATATCTAATTCTTTTCCTATTAAGCTTTTATTTTTCTGTTCTGTGATGTTTTCTTGAAGTGCCAAAATTTCGTTTAATCTTCTGATTTTTTCTTTTTTTGAGATTTTATCTTTATGCTTTTGGTAAGCAGGTGTTTCTTCTTCATGGGAGTATACAAAAACACCAAGCCAATCAAACTGAGCTTCTTGTATAAAATTTTTCAAGCTTTCAAAATCTTCTTCTGTCTCTGTTGGATAGCCTACAATAACAGAGCTTCTGATTGCCATATCCGGCGTGTATTTTTCTTTCCAATCAAAGATTTGATAAAGTTTTTTCTTTCTGTATCCTCTCATCATATCTTTTAAGATTTTATCTTCTGAATGCTGGATTGGCATCTCTATGTAGTAAAGAATTTTTTCACTGTCTTTTATGAATTTAAAGAAATCTTCATCTACTGTTGATGGATAAAGATAGTAAAGCCTTATCCATTTTATGTCATCTATTTTTTCAAGCTGCCGCAAAAGTTCAAATAACATTGGCTTTCCGTATAAATCATATCCGTAGTAGCTTGTATCTTGAGATACGATGTTTAACTCTTTAACGCCCAAATCTGCAAGGTATTTTGCTTCTTCTAACAGGGCTTCTATTGACTTACTTCTATGTTTTCCTCTGATGTTTGGAATGGCACAAAAACTACATGTATGGTCGCATCCTTCAGAGATTTTTAGGTAGGCTGTATGTTTTGGAGTTGATATTATTCTTTTTGTGTTTTCTTTAGGTTTTATGTCAAATAATACTGGAATTTGAGATTGATTTTTTAGGTCAATAAAGTAGTCTACTTCCGGAATTTCTTTTTCAAGCTCTTGTTTATAACGTTCTACTAAGCAACCTGTAACGATTATTTTTTTGTTTGAATTTTGTTTTAGCTTTACAGCTTCTAATATTGTTTCAATAGATTCTTCTTTTGCTGGCTCGATAAATCCGCATGTATTTATCAATACAACATCCGCTTCTTCCGGATTGGCTGTAAAGCTTATATTTTCTTGGTTTAACTTTCCAATTATAACTTCTGTATCTACAAGATTCTTAGGACAACCTAAGCTTATAAAATTTATTTTTAAGTTTTTCACACAAACCTCTATTTTAAATTTGATTTGAATAAGATAACCTTTTTGACTGAAAATTTCAAGATGGAATGCCTGTAAGTAAGACGTAAAACATGGAGTGTGAAATGTAAAAAGAGTTTAAATCTGTCTCATATTTCAGTTCTTACGTCGAGAGTGTTCCAAAATTTTTATAAGCTTGCCTTGTTCGTTTTTGATTTTTTTGATTTGAAAAGAAAAACATAAGATTCTGCACCTGCTGCAGAATAACACTATTTGAACTTTTTTGTCATCCTGAATGTAGTAAAGGATTTCATTTTTTAATGTTTTTTGAAAAGAAAGAAAAACAGGAGATTCTTCACCGGCTGCAGAATGATAGTGTAGATTTAACTTCTCACATCTCGCTTTACATAACCCACACGGTTCAGATGTAACTTTTAAAATTTTAAAATCTATTTCAGATAGTGAATTACTTTATAACCCACACGGTTCAGATGTAACTATCTCAAAGAAACTTAAAGAAATGTTTATAGAAATCTTTATAACCCACACGGTTCAGATGTAACTTAGCAGATAAATTATCTCTTCCTGAATCTTTTTTTCTTTATAACCCACACGGTTCAGATGTAACTAAGAAACAAGTTATTACAAGGAAGCGCAGTCAACAGACTTTATAACCCACACGGTTCAGATGTAACCCGTTAAGTTTTAACTCAATAATAAAATCGCAGAAACCCTATTCAATTGCCAAGTTGTAAAACATTATACAATGTTTCAAAAATCCGCAAGTTGAAGTTTTTTTCACCCAAACCTCAGATGTAACATAAAATATATTATGAGGTAAACAATCATGGCTAACTTTATAACCCACACGGTTCAGATGTAACCCGTTAAATTTTAACTCAATAATAAAATCGCAGAAACCCTATTCAATTGCCAAGTTGTAAAACATTATACCAAATTTTTAAAAAATCCGCAAGTTGAAGTTTTTTTCCGCAAACCTCGATATACAGAAAATATATTATTATATTTTATCCTTCAATTTCCTATTACAAGCCGATTTTCAAGAACCCTAAACTCAGAAGGGGGCGGAAAATATCACTCCTTAACTTCCCGATCTGAAAAAATTATAAAATAAAAAATTATAAACTATGAAAAACTTAAAAATTAAAAAATCCAAAATCAAAAAGTTTAATTCATCAAATACTTATAACTTCTTTTCAAAAAATCCCTTTCAAATTATTACTACACAAGCTTAAATCAAACATCAAAAAATAAAATCACATTACCAATACCTTAGCTTTACTGACTTTTAAATCATCTCACTAAGCCATTAAGCAATAAAATAAAAATAGCTAAGATACTGACAAACAAATTTCTAACGTCTCACATCTTACGCCTTACGTTTTCACATAAAATAAGCTTGTGTGGGCTAACCTATTCAATTGCCAAGGTACAGTTAAAAAATTAAAAATTATGTAGTAAGTATATCAAAAAAACTTTAACCTATCAAGCATAAATTGAAAGCTGTCATTCAACCGAGCGAAGAATATCTGCCTATATATATCTATAATATCATTCTGAACGAAGATAAAAATCTCTTTTTACATAATTATCCTAAGTTTACAGCTACGACTTCTTTAACTTCTGGAATAGCTTGTTTTAATTTTGTCTCTACACCACCTTTTAAAGTCCATAAAGACATATGACATCCTGAACATGCACCCATTAATCTAACATAAACAGTACCATCTTCACCAACATCAACAAGTTCAACATCTCCACCGTCAAATCTTAAATAAGGTCTAACTTGCTCTAAAACTTCTTCAACTTTTTCTCTATCTATTGCCATTCTAAAACCTCCTACTTTGTTTATGCTAAAATTATATACCAAGCGGTTAAAATTTTTATGATTTATGTGAGGATAAATGGGATTTTTTATTACGTTTGAAGGAATAGAAGCATCGGGTAAAACTACACAGATAAATCTTCTTTATGATTACTTAAAAAGTATAGGTAAGAATGTTATAAAGACAAGAGAACCCGGCGGGACTAAAATAGGTCAAAAAATTAGAGAAATATTACTTTCAAAATGGGATGAAAAATTTCCATACATAGCTGAACTTTTACTTTATGAAGCAGACAGAAATGTACATATTAGCAACGTAATCAAATCAAGCTTAGAAGCCGGTTATATAGTTTTATCAGATAGATACATTGATTCTACAACTGCATATCAGCACTACGCAAGAGGGATCGATTATGAGATTGTTAGCCATCTGAACACTCTTGCAACAGATGGATTAAAGCCTAATTTGACATTTTTGATAGATATTCCTGTTGAAATTAGTCTTAAAAGATTAAGCGAAAGTAAAGACAGGATAGAGAGCGAAGATATAGAATTTCATAAAAAGTTAAGAGAAGGGTTTTTAAAGATTGCTGAAAATGAAAAAGATAGATTTGTTGTCATTGATGGAACGATGGATATTATGGAAATACATAAAATTATTGTTGATACGTTAAAGCAGAAAGAGATAATATGAAAGTTATCGGACACGAGAAAGAAAAGACACTGATTAAGAAATATTTACATAAAAATTACGACTCTTTATCTTTACTTTATGAGGGTAAAGACTGTATCGGTAAAAAGTTATTGGCTTTATATACTGCTCGTGGTTTTTTATGTGAAAAGAAAGAAGGTTTTGGCTGTGGAGTATGTAATGATTGCAGGTTAGTCAATAATTTAATTTCCAATGTTTATGAAAACACAAATCTAACACCACATCCCAATATAATGCTTATTCAATCTGAAAATAGAGAGATAAGAATAGACCAAGTTAGAGAAGCTATAAGCTTTCTTTCTTTAAAGTCTTCAAAAGGAAAGGTTTTAATCATAGAAAAGGCAGAAAATTTAAATACAGAAAGTGCAAATGCATTGCTAAAAACCTTAGAAGAACCACCATTAAACACTTTAATCATACTTACAACTTCTAACCAAAATCAGCTTCTTCCTACAATAGTTTCAAGGCTAAAAAAAATTAGATTTAGAAAGTTAAGCCATCAGGATGTGGTTGATATTTTAAGTCTAAAATTAAGTGATGAGAAAAAGATTAAAGAACTTGCTGATATTTCAGATGGAAGTTTATGTATTGCTTCTACGTTATTGAAAAAAGAGGATATTTATGTATGGGCTAAAGATTTTGTTGGGATTTTGATAAACAAAAAACATCCAGAAGGTATATTTTCAATATCAGCCAAGATAGACAAAATGGATATAGAAGATGTAAATCTTTTTTTTGATATAATTTTTAAATTCTACATTAAGCATAGCAAAGATTCAAAAGATATAGATAACTATCAAAAATTTTTAAATCAGTATAGATTAGCCATTGCAAGTTTAAGAAAGGGTGTTAAGAAAAAATTGATTGTTGAAAGCTTTTATTTTAGACTAACTCAAAAAGGAGTGTTGTATGAATAACATAAAACCGGTAAGAATAAGGTTTTTTGATACAAACAAATTTTCCGAGATAGAGGTTCCGGTAAGTGTAAAAAAAGGAGATCTTGTAGTTATTGAATCGGAAAAAGGCGAGGAGCTTGTTTTAGTTCTTGGTAATACGGTTTACACACCGGAATTAAAAAATTATAAATTTCTTAGAAAGGCGACAAAAGAAGATATTATGAAGTTTGATGCTTACGAAAACGAAGCTCAGGAGCATCTTAAAACCTGTAAAGAAGAGGCAAGCAACCAAGGCTTAAATATGAATCTTTTAAAAGCTTACATACCAATAAACAGAAGTAAGGTAACTTTTTATTATACTGCAGAAGGTAGAGTGGATTTCAGAGAGCTTGTAAAGATTCTTGCTAAAAGGATAAAGATGAGAATAGAGATGCGGCAGGTTGGAGTGAGGGATGGAGTTCAGATTGCAGGCGCAATTGGCATATGTGGTCAACAGTGTTGCTGTAATGTATTTTTAGATAAATTTGAAAATATCTCTGTAGAAATCTTAGAAGACCAAAATCTTCCGCCAACCCCGGCAAAGTTTACAGGAATCTGCGGAAGGCTTATGTGCTGTTTGACCTATGAACTTGGAAATTATGAGATTAAAAAAGACCTTCCGGAAATTGGTTCAACCATCAATTGGGACAACAAAGATTATATAGTTAAATACTACGATTTTATAAGAGAGAAAATAATCTTAACAAACGAAGAAAATGATACGGTTGAAATTGGCTTCAAAGAGTTTGAAGAAAAAGGAATGTTTAAGCCACAAAAAAGCTGTGGTGGATGTAATGACTGTGAGTTAAAAGAAAATCTAACAATATCTGAGGCTAAGTTAAATTGATTTTAGATATCGCAAAAAAAACAATAGATGAGGAGATAAACGCGTTAAAGAGACTTAAAGATTCATTGGATGAAAATTTTGAGAAGGCTGTAAACTTAATTTTAAATTGTAAAGGTAAAGTTATAATAACAGGAATTGGCAAATCAGGGATCGTAGGCAAAAAAATTTCTTCTACTTTTTCATCAACGGGTATACCTTCGTTTTTCTTGCATCCAGTCGAAGCCATTCACGGCGACCTTGGGATGGTGGAAAAAGAAGACTTGATTTTAGCCATCTCAAACAGCGGTGAAACTCTGGAATTGATTGCGATCGTTCCAATTTTAAAAAGATGGGGAAACAAGATAATCTCTATAACAAATAAAAAAGACTCTACTTTGGCAAAATATTCTGATGTGGTTTTATATTTAAACGTTGACAAAGAAGCCTGTCCGCTGAATTTAGCACCAACTTCAACGTCAACGGCAACACTTGTTCTTGGTGATGCTTTGGCAGTAGTATTACTTACATTGAGAGGTTTTAAAGAAGAAGATTTTGCAAGATTTCATCCAGGTGGTTCTCTTGGTAAAAAGCTTATGAAAGTCGAGCATATCATGAGAAAAGACCTGCCACTATCTTATATAGACGCACCTTTAAGAGAATCTATCATTGAAATGTCAGAAAAAGGCTTGGGTGCTGTTTTGATAGTTGATAAAAATAATTATTTAGTCGGAATTATAACAGATGGTGACCTGAGAAGATTTATAAATAAAGGTGGTAGTATGGACAATTCTTTGGCAAAAGATGCTATGACAAAAAATCCTAAGATAGCTGAAAAACATTGGTATGTTCTTCAATCATTGGAGTTAATGGAAAGATATAACATAACAGTCCTTCCGGTGGTTGAAAACAGTAAGCCAATAGGGATAGTTCATATTCATGATATTTTAAAGAGTGGAGTGATTTAGACTACTGTTAACCTATTTATCATTAAAGTACCACAGCCGCCTATTTTTCTTGTTCTGTATCTATTAGATAAAGTTGTTCTAACTCTATGGCTTTTTAGCTTTAAGAATGCTTTTTCGTAATCTTCATCCGGTGTGGTTTTAAATGGCAAACTTTCTATCTCATTGTATTTAAGCAAAGAAACTCCAATGTTTAATCTTTTTGCAATGTTTGCTAAAGTTTCTAACTCTTCGTCAGAGTCATTTTCTCCATAGATTAGCAGATATCCGATAGAGTAAAGCTTTCTTTTTCTGCTTGATAAAGTTTTTAGATGATTTTCAAAGACTTGAATTAATTCTTCTATGCTGTGAGAGTTTGGAATCAATGATTTTCTTTTTTCTTCTAAAACTGAATGTAGAGATAATGTCAGTCCATCATGATTTAGATGAAGTAGCTCTTTAAAGTATTTTACAGGAAATCCTGTTGTGTAAAAACTAACTTTTAAACCAATAGACTTAAAGTAATCAAACGCTTGTTTAACATTTTCAAAGTTAAGCAGCAGTTCACCAATTCCGGCAAAGGCTATGTTTGTAATCTCAAACCCTTGGTCTTTTGCTATTTCATACTGATTAATAATCTCTTGTGATGAAAGATTTCTCATAAGACCATTTAAGCCGGATGCACAGAATGCACATCTGACCGAACATCCAACCTGAGATGAAACGCATAAAGTAGTCCTATAATGGACAGATTCTATGGTATATCCATCATCTGTTTTTATCTCTAATAAACTGTTAAGCTGGTCTTGGATGATTCCTTCTAATTTCATTTTGCTATTAAGCTTTCTTCCGGCTCTTCTTGTCCGGATGGTATTCCGTCAACAAGCTCTCTTATTAGGTCTTTTACGTGAACCAATCTTTTGATTCTATATCCGTTGGCACCGGAGAAAAATAATCCTGTTTCTACTCTTCCAAGGTAAGCATCTCCAAGTCTGTCTGCTATACAGTATCCAACCTTTTTAGCTTCTTCTCCATGATTACATGGAACTACACAGTTAGACGTACATTTAACTTCTGGAGCTGTTCCTCTTTCTATATCTTTTATAAGTTTTGTTACAATTCCTCTTGCCGGATAGCCAACAGGTGATTTAAGTAAAACTATATCTTCGTTTTTTGCATTTATGATAACTTTTTTAAATTCTGGTGATGCATCACATTCATAAGTTCCAACAAATCTTGTACCCATCTGAACGCCGGCAGCACCTTGTGAAATATACCATTCAATATCTTCTTTACTCCAAATTCCACCTGCAACTATGACCGGAAAATCTCCCCACATATCCCTCTCTTTTAAAACCTCAGGAAGAAGATTTTCTAACTGATATTCTGGCTTAAAGCAGTCTTCATAAGGTATCCCTTGATGACCTCCGGATAATGGACCTTCAAGCACTACTGCATCAGGAAGTCTGTTATACTTCTTTTTCCAATGTTTACAGATTACCCTTAAAGCCCTTGCAGAAGATACAATCGGCACAATAGCAGTGTCAGAACCTTCCGCATACTCAGGAAGTCTAAGTGGCAATCCTGCACCGGAGATTATTATTTTAGCACCGGCTTCAATAGAGTCTCTAACGACTCTATCGTACTCTGTAATGGCACAGAGAATGTTTACGCCTATTATAGCCTTTTCTCCACCTGCTATTTCTTTTGCATCTTGTATTATTTTTGTTAAAGCTTCTTTGTTATGAATATACTTACTTCCCACTGGTCTTCCATCTTTTAGTTTTACATAGTTAGGATATCTGTATCCTGTTCCAACAGACGATACAACTCCTAAGCATCCATGCTTAGAAACATTACCTGCCAAATTTTCCCATGAAATACCAACACCCATTCCACCTTGAATTATTGGATATTTAAATTCATATTTTCCTATTCTTAAACTTGGTAAGCCCATTTTAAACCTCTCTTTAATTAATTTCCGGTAAAGCTTTCTTAGCTTTCAATATATTAAATATATTCCTGTATAACTCCGGTTCGCCTGCTTCAAAAGCCAATGTATCTATTATATACTGATTTTTGTTTTTATATCCTTTTGCTATAAAATCTGCTATGAAAGAGCCTTCTCTTCTCTTATGTTCATAAACTACTCTCCCAATTACTCCAACATCAGATTTGTTTATTTTGTAAACAATATCCATACCAAGAACATTTTTTACTGCAAAATTAGTAAGAATATGCTCTTCTACCGCTTTTTTTATCTGCATTTCTTCATCATTTTCATCAATAGCTTTCTCTTTATTTTCTTCTGGGTTTTCTTCAAAATTCCCAAACTTGACTATTTTTGCCATCCTCTAGACCTCTTTAAAAGTATCGTTTAAATCAAATTCTAAACACTGTTTTTTAGCTAATGCCGGCATGTTAATCACCTATATTTCGTTTTTGAAAGATTCTCTTATAAATAAAGTAGTAAGAAAACATATAAATGCAACCACAGAAAGATAAACAGCCGGAGAGTATAGAACGCCTGTTTTTTGAATTAACAGAGTAGCAACCATAGGAACTGTTCCGCCAAATATTCCAAGAGATATGTTATATCCGACAGAAAATGCAGTATTTCTTACATCCGGCGGAAAGTTTTCTACCAAGAATGTAGGAAGTATAGACATAAACAGCGATGATATTACAGCAAACGCAACATGAGACATTACAATGATCTTGATATCGCCTGATAGAATTGCTTTAAATAAAAATACAGAAGCCACTGAATATAAAAATGTAGATGCTAATAAAAATGGTTTTCTGCCATACTTGTCTGACAAATGAGCCATGATAGGTATTAAGATTACCAAAACAAACATCGCAAAGCTATTTATAAATAAAGCCTTTGACATCTCAATTTTTAACACTTTACTATAAAACGTTGGCATATAAACAAACAGTAAGAAAAACGCTACACCTTGTAAGCTACTATAGATAATAGAGATTAAAAACTCTTTTGGATGGTGTACGAATGTTTTTAGTAGTGGATTTTTTGTTTTGTTTTCTTCCTCTATTGCCAAAAATTCCGGTGTTTCCGATGTGTTTTTTCTAATGTATATTCCTACTATAGCTAATACTATCCCAAATAAAAATCCAACTCTCCAACCCCAATCAAGCAGGATTTCTTTATCGAAAGTAGATGTTAAAAACCCTCCCATCAGAGAACCAAACATAATTCCAATTACCGCACCAAGTAAATTTATACTTCCAAAAAAACCTCTTCTGTCTTTTGGTGCATGCTCTACCACAAACGTAACGGAAGTTGTGTACTCTCCACCTGTTGACAGCCCTTGAAGTATTCTAAAAAAAGTAAGTAAAATTGGTGCTAAAATCCCAATCTGCTGATATGTTGGAAGTAGTCCTATCAAAAATGTTGGTATAGCCATCAAAAAGATAGAAAGTATCAAAGCTTTTTTTCTTCCGTACTTATCGCCTATGTATCCAAACAAGACAGAGCCAAGAGGTCTAAAGAAAAAACCTACAGCAAACGCTCCAAATGATGCAAGGAGTGATATAGTTTCGTTTTCTGATGGAAAAAATAGCTGAGATAAAATTACAGCAAGATAGCCATATAGAGTAAAATCATACCATTCTAAAATATTCCCAACCATTCCTGAAAAAGCTACATTTTTATTAGATGCCAATTTTTCCATCACCTCTAAGTCTATTTTATAATTTAAAAATTTTAGCATATGTTAAATGAAATCCTTTAAATTTCTACTTTTCAATTTCTGGTAAAATACTATTCCGAAAACCAACGCCATCATTCTGCAGCCGGCGAAGAATTTCGACCTCAAAGATGTCATTCTGAGCGAAGTGAAGAATCTCATTTTTTCTTTTTAAATTAAAAAAATCAAAAGATAAGATCCTTCGGACTAAAGTCCTTAGGATGACACGAAAAGGTAAACTTACAGAAATTTTTAAACAGCTTTCGTTTTATGCTGTATAAGCCAAAAGAAATATAGGAAAATATAATATAAGAATACCTTGGGGTGAGAAATTACCTCCATAGTTTGCTTTTTCTAAAAAAGCTATAACCAATAGCATATGCATATAGAGGAAGTTAAAATAATGTTGTGTCTAAATAAAATTATAAGGAGGAATAATAATGGATAAAAAAGAATACTTTGAAAAAATATTAGACAGATCAACTGAAGAATTAGTAAAAGAATTTTTTCCAGACGGTATAACAACTTAATGAAAAGATAGGTATAAGAAAACTTTTAGAATCTGTTGTGGAACTTGTCATGAATGACGATGATAACAAAGCAAATGGGTATTATAAAAGAAGCCTAAATACTGGTTCCTTCAAGCTTAACATAAATGTCCCAAGAGATAGAAAGGGTAAATTTAGACCACAAATACTACCTGACCCTTAAAAAGAGTTAATGAAGATTATATAGACCTTCTTATGAGTTTAGTATCCAATGGATACTTTAGAAAGCAAGATAGATTCTACATTAAAAATCTTAGGTTTAAACTACTATAAAACAACATATGGATGCAATCAAAAAACAGCTTATAGAAAGATTTGAGTGTTTTTAAAACAAGAGAACTTCCATCGGATGCATTTGTACTGTAATCACTGTGATATAAAAGAGAAAAACAAAATCAAAAAAAGCTTCTGTCTATGTAGTTCTTTAAAGTGGACTTACAAAGA
>GG748562.1_pt1 | contig 18346 bp, 10 predicted proteins | sample 429578 | NCBI scaffold set GG748486.1
CAGTGGCTGAAAAAACAGATTTCAGACGAAATTAAAGTATTCTTTTTAAGCTATATCCCATCAGATGAAGAATTTTTAAGCTTTCTTGGTCTAAAAATAGAAGGAAATATATCCATTTTTGATAAAGTTGATTTTGAACCCATAGGTTATGATTACTTTGAAACAAAACCAGAAATCCAACCAATTCCAATAACAACATCACAAAATAATTTTAAGCCTATTTTGAAAGCTAAAATAAATGGTAAGGAGTTTTATCCTTTTGTAATTACAGATTGGGGTGGATATGCCTTAGAAGGAACTTTTTTATCAGAAGCAGGAAAGAATGCTCTTTTTGTATTTAATCCGGTTGAGATTTTTAGAGATGTTTTTAAGCCAGATTTTCCAGCACCGGATGTAACAACCGAGAACGGAAATAGAATCTTAACAGCCCATATAGATGGAGATGCGTTTTTCGGTATTGCTGACTTTGACCCACAAAAAAATTTAGGAGAGATAATCAGAGATGAGATAATAGAAAAATACGAAATTCCACATACTGTTTCTATAATCGAAGGAGAAATTGCATCTTGGGGTTTGTATCCAGATAAAAGCAAAAAACTTGAGGAAATTGCAAGAAGTATATTTGCTTTAGAAAATGTAGAGATTGCAAGCCATTCATTTTCACATCCTTTTAAGTGGAGAAAGTTGTATGAATTAGAAAAAGAAAACAAAGAAAGTAATGTAGAAGGCTATAGTTTATCTATTAAAAATTACGAATTTAATTTAAAAAGAGAGATTATTGGTTCTATAGATTATATCAATAAAAATTTAGCTCCGGAGAATAAAAAGACAAAAGTTTTTTTGTGGACCGGCGACTGTGTTCCGCCAAAGGAAGCGCTTCAACTAGCATACAAGATTGGTGTTTACAACGTCAACGGAGGAGACACTGGGATAAACTATCAAGAGTCGTTTTATACACTAATTGGACCCATGGGGCTTAACAGAGATGAGTACTTTCAGGTATATGCACCTATACAAAATGAAAATATTTATACAAATCTTTGGACAGATTATTATGGATACATAAAAGCAATTTCTGCTTTTAAACTCACAGACGAAAAATACAGGTTTAAGCCTATTTCTATGTATTATCACTTTTACTCCGGGCAAAAAATAGCATCCTTAAAAGCTTTAAAGGAAGTTTATGATTATGCTTTATCTCAAGAAATAAACCCGATGTTTTTATCAGAGTATGCCCAAAGAGTTTTAGAGTTTAGAAATACAGTCGTTGCAAAAGATTTGGAAGATAATTTTGTTATTAGAAATGAAGGAAATCTAAAGACTGTTAGATTTGATAAAGATGTAAAGATAGATATTTTAAAAAGTCAAAATGTGGTCGGTTATAGAAAGATTCATGATTCAATATATGTTCATTTGACTAACAATGGAGATTCAAAAATTTTCTTTTCTAATGATGAGCCAAATTTTATGGTTATAAATTCTAATAGTCAGATAAAGTTTTACGAAAAAGATAATGAGAGTATTAAAATTAAATTTGAAGGCTACATCCCATTAACCTTTAAGATTTTGAATAAAAACTGCAAGTTAAACATAACTCCAAATGATTATATCTCAAAAAAAGACAGGAATTATTATGAGTTCAAATTCACAAAAGAAAAAGAAGTCTATTTGGAAGCCCAATGCGGTAGCTAAGTTTATAGCCAATAGAGAAATTTTTGGCTTTATCTTAATTGTTTTATTTAGTATGATATTGGTTTTTCCAAAAGGTAAATTAGAAAGGCTTATACTTGAAGAAGACAGCAATATAACTTTGTCTAATATGTATCTTGAAAGTTTGGTAAAAGTTAATCCAGACCCAGGTTTAAAACTTCTTATTGCAGAAAGGTATATAAAAATAGGAGAAGAAAAGAGGGCAATTAAGTATTTAGACGATTTAGAAAAAATTAATGATTCAGACACTGTTGGCAAAGCAAAGTTTTTAAGATATTGGATTTTAAAGCGAAATTTCTTTTCAAAAAATGTATCTTTAGAAGAAAAAGGACATTTAAGACATCAAATGAAAGCAATTCTTGAAGAAAGCTATAAATCTATAATAGATGTAAAAGAACTTGAAAAAGAATATAAAGAAGCTTTATCAATGGAGTTTCAAGATTTAGCCTATGAAATAGCAAAAAGAATATTACATATAAAACCAAGCGATATTTACTGGCTAAAGGAAAGCTATAAACTGGCTATAATGTTAAAAGATTATGATAATGCTGTTAGCTTTTTACAAAAGCTTGTAATTTTAGACAAAGAAAATTCTTTTAACTACAGTAAGGAAATTGCTAATGCTTATATAGCAAAAAAAGATTTCTATGGTTTGTCCAATTATTTAGAATATTTATACAAAACCGATTCTGCAAACAAATACTATTGGACTAAAGAATTACTAAATTTGTATAGCTATCAAAAGCAATACGACAAAGCAATTAGTTTATTAGAGCAACTCTATAAAACCGATACTAAGAACAAAGACCTATGGTTAAAACAATTGACAGATTTATATTTTTATCAAAAACAGTATGAAAAGGCTTTGAATATTTACTTAACACAGCTTAACATGGGAAAAAATCCTTTAAAAAGAAAAGAATATTTCAAAAAAGCAGTTGAAATCGCCCTTTGGAGTAAGAATTTTGAGTTGGCAAAAAATATAATTTCTAAATACTATAATGAATTTTTGAATGATAGAGAGATGATGAAGTTTGTATTAAAATCTTCCTTGGCAACGGGAAATCCAAAATTTGCATATAAAATAGCACTGGATATTAAACATAGGGTTATAGAATGATCTCTTTTAGAGAAACCTTAGATAAATATTCTTACATTAAGCTGGCAACTTTGATTGCTTTTACTCCGCTGGTTTCTTATGCTATTGAAAAAGAAGATATAACTTTACAAATAAAAGAAAAAAAAGTTAATAAAGAACAGCCAACACAAATCAAAATTGGCAAAGTTTATGATGAAGAGCTTTTAAAACTTCTTTTGATTATATTCTTAGGAAATCAAGATTTAGAAAATGCTTATATTGTTGCAAAAAAAGGAGCTGAATTGTTTCCTAACAATCCATATTGGTTAAAAAGCTTAGGACAGATTGCGGTCTGGACAAAAAGACCTGAAGAAGGTATAGAAGCCTACTTAAAACTGTATCAAATAACTAAGGATGAAAACACAAAAAGAAAACTGTTTAACCTTGCCTTAGCGACAAATAGATTTGATATAGCAATAAATTTAGTAGAAAAGGATGCACTAAGTGGCAAATTTAACGATTTAAAAACTTTGCTTTACATTTATCAACAAGCCGGAGAAGTAAAAAAACTTACAGAAATTTTAGAAGCTATGTATGAAAAGGATAAGAACATAGATATATTAAGAAACTTAACAATAATCCTTTATAATTATGGAGATTTGGACAAAGCATCAAAGTATGGTGAAATTCTATACAGTAGACAAGATAAAAACTATAAAGATGTTTTGCTTTATTCAAGTATACTGTATGCAAAAAAAGATTTGAAAAAATCCTTAGAAGTTTTAAAATCATACCTTCCTAATATAACTGTTAGTAAAGACATAGAAAAAGATAGATTAGAGTATCTTTACACCCTTTTAGACTTGGCTTGGGCGTTAAAAGATTTTGATGCATCAATCAATATTGCTGATCAGCTTGATAAGATTGACAAGGGAAGGCTTGCAGAATATATCAGGCTGTATACATACTTTTATTTTAAGAAAGAATATAAACTATCCGCTGATTATGCTTTAAAGGGCTATGAAAAATATAAAGACTCTTATCTATTATCCAGCTATATAGAAAGTTTATACTTGACTAATGACTATCAGAAAATAGTTGAATTTATAGAAAGTAATAAAATTGACTATAACTCTTCTGCTTTGATACTATCTAGATATATAAGCAGTTTGTTAAAGTTAAATCAAACAAAAAAAGCGTTAAATATTGCAAAAAATGTATTGGATAAAAAGTTTGACTCTCAAATCATTTCTGAGCTAATTTTTGCTTCAATAGAGTCTTCTAATCAAAATCTTGCTAAGTATATAGTAAATAATTATAAAAAATATGAGACATTGGTTCCAAAATCTTTTACATTTTTGTATCTCTTTTTGGAAAACACAAAAAAATCTCTTAAATTGTCTTATAATCAGCTTAAAAATAGCAAATCTATCTCTGATAAGCTGCTTTACGCAGATATACTTTATACATATGGCAGATTTGAAGAAAGCGAGAAAATAAAGTATGAAGCATTTAAAGAGCTTAAAGATAAGCAAAGTCTATCATCAGAAGATGTCTACAACTTTTTGAGAGTGGCTGATGAGTTTTTATCTTCAAGGCAATATTTAGAACTGCTTGAAAAGTATAAAAATAACATTTCATTAGAATCTTATAATGACCTTTATTTTTCTCATCTTCTTAAAACAGACCACCATCCGAAGTTAGAGTATTTAATGAAAAGACATGGCTACAACTTACGCCCATGGATGCAGTTAAATTTAGCTTTATGGTCAAATGATAAGTATTGGCAAGACAATCTTCTTGAAAAATTTGCTGATATCCTACCCATTAGGGATAGAGTAACTGCATTTACCGAGACTGGTCAAATTGATAAAGCTATGTATTATGGATATAAAGGACTGGATGAAAATCCGGAAGATTATTTATTATACAAACAACAAAGAGATTTAATCACAACTTATAGACCAAAAGTTGAAATATTAACAAACTATACAGATAGAGCCGGCGTTAAAGACATTTCTGAAGATGTATTTATTCAAGCTAAACCAAAAGAAGACTTCTATATGTTTGTTAGGTATAAAGGTTCAAATCCATTTAGTGTTGATAGTCTAAAAATGATTAACGTTCCTGATAGAAGTGACATCTCAATCGGTTTTAAAAAGGTGTTTGATGACGGAGAGATAAGTTTTATCGTAGGTTCATTAAAAACTCTTTCATCAAACTTGTATTTAGATATTCAATTTAGAAAATATATAAAAAATAAAACTTATTTTGGTGGAGAGCTTGGTAAAAATATGCCTGCCGATGACACGCTATTTTTATACTACGGTGGAATGAAGGATAAAATAATTGCTAACTTTTCTTACAGTCTTAATAACAGAACATCATTTTATATAAGTCCATCTTACAATATTTATTACTCATCTGATGAGAAAAAAATAGGAACTTCTTTCAATTTGTATGATGAGCTTTATTACAAGCTTAGAGTTGGTTATCCTGATTATACGTTTAGGCTCTACTCATCACACGGTAAATATAATGAAAAAGATGGGTATAAAGGAAACATTGAAAAACTGTCTCCATATCAAAATACTAAATTTCTGCCACAATCTTTTAATTTAATCGGAGTTGGATTTTCTTTTGGATATGACAATGATACCAATTATGTAAGAGTTTGGAGACCATTTTTTAGTGCTGATCTAACGTATAACGATATTACAGGTTTAGGATATGGATTTTCTGGCGGAGTAGGTGGTAGTTTATTTAGACAGGATAATTTAAGTTTAGGATTTAGATATATACAAGGATTTAAAGGTACAGCAGATAAATATTTTAATAGCTACTTAAGATATATTTTATTTTACTAATACGTCGGGTGAGAAATTCAATAAAAGCAGGAGATTCTTCACTTAGCTCAGAATAACAAATAAGGCAATCGTTAACATACTTTCGCTTTCTCTGTTATCCTGAGACCGTAAGGTCGAAGGCTCTCATTTTTAAATTTTATAAAAATCCCTATTTGTCACCCAAGGTATAAGAAAAGTATTAATATTGTAATCCTAAAGCTACAATGAAAAATCTGCACCTTTTTTACAAAAATAGAAACATATGATTCTTTGCAACGTTCGGATTTAAAAAAATGGCATTATTCTAAAACCGATCTTAAAAATATTCTTAAAATTTTAGCAACAAAAAATAGGTTATACTTTTAAATGGTTTTATGGAAATATGCCATAATTAGAAAGATTATAGCATGATATAATAATATATTTATATTCGAATATTTGAATAATCTATACAGAGGTAAGCTATGAAGAGAAAGATTGTTTTGGCCACACTAACTGCTATTTCTGTTAGCTATGCTAAGGATTTAACGCTACAAGAGGCTATAGAAACAGGATTAAAGAACAACTATGAAGTAAAAGCAACAGAAAATCTTTTAAAGTCTAAAGAATATCAATATGAATCTGCCAAAGGAATGAGACTTCCAAGCTTAACATTCTCAGAGATGTTTATGAGAACAAACGAGCCGGGCTTTGCAATGTGGAACACTATGAGCCAAAAGAAGCTTGATTTTATAACTTCTTCAAAATTTGTTGATATGACGGCTATGAATCCTATGCTTTCTAAACCATCGTATCCAGAAGTAAACGCATGGAAAACAAAGCTTGAGCTTCAACTTCCAATATACACAGGTGGAAAATTGTCATCCGGAATAGATATGCAGAAAAGAGATTATGAAGCAACAAAAAAAGATTTAGTAAGAGCAAAAGAAAAGGCTATCTATGACATATCAAAAGCTTACTATGGAGCTTTACTTGCTAAAGAAGCAATTGACCTTGCAAATCAAGCATACAAAGATGCCGAAAAGCATTACAACACAGCCGCTATCATGGTAAAAAATGGTCTTGCTATACCGGCAGATGAACTAAGAGCAAAAGTTTATCTGTCTGGTATGAAGTCAAAAATAAAAGAAGCAGAAAATAATTACTTAGTAGCAAAAAGAGGACTACTTTTAGCAATGGGCTTGGATAAAGTAGACCCATCGGAAATAGATGTGGTAGGGCATCTTCAATGCGAAGCTATAAATGATTCTGTACAAGATTATCAAAATTATGCACTATCTCATAGGTCGGACCTTATTGCTATCAGAGAAAAAGTTAAAATTGCAGAAAAGATGATAGAGTTTAATAAAGCTGATATGCTTCCAACGATCGGAGCGTTTGCATCTTATGAATTAAACGATGGTAAATGGGCGCTTGGCAACGAAGGGAGATGGTGGATGGCAGGCGTTGCTTTAAACTGGAAAATATTTGATGGTTTTCAATCTTTCAATAAATACAAAAGTGCAAAGGAAACTTATAATCAGTATAAACAACAAGAAAAAGGATTTGAAGAGTTTATAAAATTTAGTGTGTATAAAGCTTACAAAGACAATCAAACAGAGCAGGAAAAATTAAAGACTGCTGAAGAAAATTTAAAGTACGCGCAAGAGATTTTAAAAATAACAGAAGTAAGATATAAAAATCAGCTTGCGTCTATGATTGATCTACTTGATACACAAACAATGTATGACAAAATAAAGTTTGACAAAGTACAAGCAGAGTATAACTGTCAATTGTCAGTATTAGAACTAAAATATCAAACCGGAAAATTAATTGAAAAAAATTAAAAGAGAGGAGAGTAAAGATGAAAATGAGTGGACCTGTAAAGTTTATACTCTTTTTTGTTTTACCGATTGCTATCTTCATTTTATGGCTTGGAGGATTTTTATCTAACAGAGTTGAGCCGGGAGAAAAGAAAGAGGTTAAAGTTGTCAGTGGACTACCTGTTTTAACAGTGGAAGAAAAACAAGCATCTAATTATTACAAAGCTGATGGTATGGTTTCGGCTGATAACAATGCAAAAGTGGCTACAAAATGGATGGGTCAAATATTAAAAATTAACGTCAAAGAAGGCGACTATGTAAAAGCCGGACAGGTTTTAGCAATTCTTGATGATTCTGAAATAAGACAGCAAAAAAATGAAGCTTTAGCTGGGCTGGAAGAGCTTTCTAAGGCAAAAGAAGAGGCTTTAGCAGCAAGAAAAGCAGCTCTTGAAAACTACGAATTTGCAAAGAGAACTTATGAAAGATTTAAAAATCTTTATCAAGAAAATGCTATCTCAAAACAACAACTTGAAGAGATAGAAACAAAAATGATTGCTGCAAAATCTATGGTTGACCAAGTAGATGCAAAGTTAGGTCAGTTAAAAGCAAAAGAATCACAAGTCAAAGCTAAAATAGCTCAAGTTAATGTTATGCAAGGATATACAGTTATTGAGGCACCTTTTGATGGTTATGTTTTAAAGAAGATGAATGATGAAGGAGATATGGTAGCTCCCGGCATGCCAATTTTTATCATTGGAGAGAAAAAATTACAGTTTATAGCAAATCTTGATGAATCATTGCTTGATAAAGTAAAAGAAGGCGATGAGCTTGATATTGATTTAAATGGTAAAGCTGTAAAAGGAAAAGTTATTGAGAAAAACTCAAACATAGACCCAATGAACAGAACTTTTAAAGTTAAATTAGACATTCCTTTCTCAGAAAATATCACAACAGGTATGTACGGAAAATTATTAATACCTACGGATACAAAGCCAAAAATACTTATTCCTAAAACAGCCGTGTTTAAGTGGGGTCAGCTAAATGCAGTTTATACAGTTGATAAAGATAATATAATCAGACTAACCTACGTTAAACTTGGAGAAGATTATGGAGAATACGTAGAAGTTCTTTCTGGTTTAAAACCTAAAGACAGAATTATCCAATCTAACATAGAAAAAGCTTGTGATGGATGTAGGTTAGGAGGATAAAAATGAACAATTTAGGACTTGCAGGCAGAATTGCTAAGTATTTTATAAACTCTAAGCTAACGCCGCTTTTGGTAGTGGCTTCTTTACTTCTTGGATTTTTTGCAGTATTTACAACATCAAGGGATGAAGAGCCACAGATTGTAGTTCCAATGATTGATATTATGGTTCCATATCCAGGAGCCAAATCAGATACAGTTAACAATCTTATTACAAAACCACTTGAAAAATTAATGTGGGAAATTCCGGATGTTGAGTACGTTTATTCTTATGCCGGGGATGGTTTTGGTATAGTAACAGTTAGATTTAAAGTAGGAGCAAATCCGGAAGATAGCTTAGTAAAACTATACAGCAAAGTAATGTCAAACTATTACAGAATGCCTGAAGGGGCAATGCAGCCTATTATAAAACCAAAATCTATTGATGATGTACCTATCCTTTCAATTACATTACACAGTGATAAATACTCTTCTTATGATTTAAGGAGAATAGCAGAAGTTATAGAAGATGAAATAAAACAGCTTCCAAATATATCAGAGACTACGATCATAGGTTCAAAACCAAAAGAAATAGATATTCTTTTTGACCCTGCAAAGTTAAACGCCTATAATATTATGCTTCCTCAGGTAGTTCAGGCTCTTCAAAATGCAAACTTTTCTCTTCCATCGGGAGAGTTTGATAAAGATAATTATAGATATAAAGTTAGAACAGGTCAGTTTTTAAAATCAAAAGAAGATGTTGAAAATGTTGTAGTTGCAGTTTATAACAATGCACCTATTAGAATTAAAGATATAGCAAAAGTTGAAGAAGGTGAAGGTGAGATAGAAAATTACGTTCAGTTTGGATATGGCGTGGCTTCAAATCAAGCTTCTAAACCAATTGAAAACGCAGTATCCATTGCAATAGCTAAAAAAACAGGAAGTAATGCGGTTGTAGTTGCTGAAAATGTTATTGAAAAATTAAACGAGATGAAAGGTAAAATAATTCCTTCTGATGTAAACTTTACAATCACAAGAAACTATGGAGAAACTGCGTCAGAAAAAGCAAACGAACTTATAGAACACTTACTCATAGCTACTTTTTCTATAGTTCTTTTGATTGCAGTAACTCTTGGATTTAGAGAGTCTTTAATTGTTGCAGTAACAATTCCGGTTACGCTTGCTATTGCACTATTTTTAAGTGAAATGTACGGATACTCATTAAACAGGGTTACACTTTTTGCTCTCATTTTCTCTATTGGTATTCTTGTTGATAACTCTATCGTTGTTCTTGAAAACATTCATAGATGGTTTTCTATGAGAAAACTTCCAATGGAAGATGCAGCGGTGGTAGCTACTGACGAGGTTGGAAACCCTACTATATTAGCAACTTTCGCTGTTATTGTTGCACTACTTCCGATGGCATTTGTCACAGGTCTTATGGGACCATATATGAGACCAATACCAATTAATTCATCTGTTGCAATGTTTTTCTCAATGCTTTTGGCATTTATCTTAACTCCTTACTTAGCCATTAGATGGCTAAAGCATGATGAAGCACATGAAAGCCCAGAAGCTTTAGGAAAAGAGGATGAAGCAAGAGCAGGCTTCTTGGTAAGATTATTTAATAAAATCTATATGCCACTTTTTAACAACAGAGCTAAAAGATGGATTTTCCTTGGCTTTGCAGGAATGTTATTGATTGTATCGGTATTACTCCTTGTAAGTAGAGCCGTTCTTGTAAAAATGCTACCATACGACAACAAAAGTGAGTTGCAAGTTGTACTAGACATGCCAGAGGGAACGCCTCTACAAGAAACATATAGAGTAGCAAAGCAGATAGCAGATTATATTAAAAACACTAACGAAGTGAAAAATTATGTAATCTATGTAGGTCAGCCGGCACCATTCGACTTTAACGGTTTAGTAAGACACTATTATTTAAGAGAAGCTCCAAATTTAGCACAAATACATATTAATCTTATTGGTAAATACGATAGAAAAGCACAATCTCACGAGATAGCAGAAAGAATTAGAGATGAAGTAGAAAAAATTGCAAAAGCTAACGGAGCTAAATATGTTGCAGTAGTAGAGCCACCGCCCGGACCACCGGTATTGTCTCCAATAGTTGCAGAAGTTTATGGACCAGATCATAAAGGACAGCTTGAAGTAGCTAATCAAATCAAGAAAATATTTGAAAATACACCCGGTATTATAGACGTTGGCATCTATGATAACTATCTACAAAGAGAATTTCAAATAGATATAGATAGGGAAAAAGCAAAAAGATATGGATTATCGGAAGATGTTATCGTAAAAACAGTTAGAATTGCTTTGGCAGGACATAAAGTAGGATTGATCCATTCATCAGATGATTTGCATCCTGTCTCCATAGTTGTTAGATTAGATGAAAAATACAGAGGAAGCATTGAGGATATTTTATCTATGAAAATACCTACTCCTATGGGAGGAATACCACTTAATGCTTTAGTAGCAGTAAAACCTGCAACTACCGAACATGATATTTACAGAAAGAATCTACAACCGGTTGTTTATGTGATAGCAAACGTTAACGATAAACTTGGCAGCCCAGTTTACCCAATCCTTGATCTTTGGGACAAGATTAAAAATATTAAAACTCCTGATGGAAAAGGTGTAGAAGAGCTATTAACTCATCAGCCAGAATTAACTGATAGATACTATGTAAAATGGGACGGAGAATGGCAGGTAACCTACGAAACATTCAGAGATATGGGTATAGCCTTTGGAGTTGCTATTGTAGTTTTATACATTTTATTAGTTGGTTGGTTTAAATCTTTCAAAATGCCGGCAGTCATAATGTCTCCAATACCATTTACGTTGGTTGGTATTGTGCCAGGACACTTTTTAATGGGAGCATTCTTTACAGCTACATCAATGATAGGATTTATTGCATTAGCTGGTATCATTCTAAGAAACTCAATTCTTTTAGTAGAATTTGCAGAGCAGAAATTAAAGGAAGGATTATCTTTAGAAGAAGCATTGTTAGAAGCTGGAATAGTAAGAACAAGACCAATTTTACTTACAGCTGCGGCAATAGTTGTTGGTGCGTTTGTCATCATCTTTGACCCAATCTTTAATGGTCTTGCAATTGCATTAATATTTGGTACAATTGCATCAACTTTATTAACTCTTGTGGTTGTACCAGTGCTTTATTACATGATAGTTGGGGAAGAAAGAAAATTACACCTTTGCCCAGCAGTTCCAATTGACGCTAAAAAAGAAGAATGCTAATGATGTAATTTGAGGGGGGTCTTTGACCTCCCTTTTTTGAATAGGTGATAAAGTGTGTAAGTGAGATGTGAAAAGATGAAAGAGTAAAGGAGTGAGGATCTTCACTGAGAGTGTTCCAAAAATTAACATCGTCATTCTTCTGCAGCCGGCGAAGAGTCTGCTGTTTTTCTTTTCAAAAAAATCAAAAAAAGAGGTTCCTCGAACTAAAGTCCTCAGAATGACGAATAAAGGTAAGTCTACAAAAATTTTATAACACTCTCCCTACTTTTATTAAATTTCTCATCCGATGTATAGTATATCTCTAACTTCTTGAAATAATTCCACCACCAAGTAAAGTATCACCATCATAAACAGCTAATATTTGACCGGGTGCAAACTTTGGCACCTTCTCTTCAAAAATTACAGTTAAATTTTCTCCGTCAAAATGATATTCCTTAGCTTTTATAGGTTTTTGTTTATACCTTCCTTGAACTTCTATTTTTTTCCATTTTTCAAATGGCACTAAAAAGTTAAAATCCTTAGCAACGACTTTATTTGTAAGTAAATAATCTTTTTCACCCACTACTATTTTATTATTAAGCGCATCCTTTTCTATTACATATAAAGGATCTTTCCATGCAATATTTAAACCTCTTCTTTGTCCGATGGTATAGCACTCTATACCCTTATGTCTACCTAACACTTTTCCAGAAATATGAGTTATTTCTCCTTCGTTAGTTTTTAAATTCAATGTTTTAAAATATTCTTCAGGAGATTTGCCTTTTGTAAAACAAACCTCAAAGCTTTCTTCTTTGTAACTAACAGGTATTTTGTTTTCCTGTGCTATTTTTCTAACTTCTTTTTTTGTTAAATTGCCAAGCGGAAATATCAAAGTATCAACTACTTCTTTCTCTACTAAAGCCATAAAGTATGATTGATCTTTATTTCTATCTATACCTCTTTTTAAAACTTTAATACCATCCTGAATATCTGTTCTTATGTAATGACCTGTTGCTAAGTAATCAAAACCTAAGCTTTTAATATATTTTGCAAAAAGCCCAGTTTTTACTTCTCTATTGCAGATACTACAAGGGTTTGGTGTCAAGCCGGATTTATAGCCTTCTATAAAATAATTAATTACTTTTTTCTCAAAAATGTCTTTCCAATTGATTACATAATAAGGAATTTCTAAAAATTCAGCTACTTTTTTTGCATCTAAAATATCTTTATCAGAACAGCATACTTGAGTGTCAAGCTCACAGGAGTCTATGTCTGTAAATTTTAAGCTAATGCCAACTACTTCGTAACCTTGTTTTTTTAAAAGAAATGCAGCAGTAGAGCTGTCTACCCCACCGCTTAAACCTACGACAACTTTTTTCATTATTTAATGAGTTCGCCCATTTTGAATATTGGTAAGTATAATGCAATTAAAATAAATCCAACAATTCCACCAATAAATACCATCAGTAAAGGCTCTAAGGTAGAAATAAGCGCATCAACTTCTCTATCTACTTCGTCTTCGTAAAAATTGGCTATTGTATCAAGCATCTCATCTAATCTACCTGTGTTTTCACCTACTGCTGCCATAGCTATAAACATAGGTGGGAAGTATTTTTTGTCAAGAGATCCAGCGATAGGTTTACCTTTTTCTATTTCATCTTTGGTTTTTTGTAAAGATTCTTCAATTAATACATTTCCAACGACTGTAGAAGCAATTTCAACAGACCTTAAAATAGAAACACCACCATTTATAAGCGTAGCAAATGTTCTTGCAAACTTAGCTAAAGCTCCTTTGTGAAGTATTTTTCCAATTAATGGAATTTTTAAAAAAAATTTATGATAGAATTTCTTCCCATTATACGTTTTATATATTTGCTTATTAATTACTGCTAGAATAAAGAAAAATCCAATAACAGATAAAATATTTCCTTTGAGAATATTGCTTATATTTATTAATATTTGGGTTGGGGCTGGCAATTCTCCACCAAAGCTTGCATATATTTCTCCAAAAGTTGGAACTACAAAAGTCAATAGTCCTAAAACGATCAAAGTTGCTATTACTACTACTGCTGTCGGATACCAAGATGCGCTTATTATCTTTCTTTTTATTGATGCTAACTTTTCATAATAAAGAGTAGCTCTTTTTAAGATTTCATCGAGCTTACCGGATTCTTCTGCTGCAGCAATTAAATTAACTAAAAAGGATGGAAACACTTTTGGATGCTTTTGCATAGCTTTTGATAAAGACGTTCCTGCAACAACATCGTCTTTTACTTTTAATAAGGCTTCTCTCAGTGATGGATTTGGTATTTGCTCGGAGAGTATTTCCAAAGCTTGGGCTATACCAATACCTGCACCTATCATTGATCCAAGTTGCCTTGCGAATATAGCTAAATCTTCTTCTTTTACTTTCTTTTTAAATATAGATTTACTACCACCTTTTGACTTTTCTTTATTCTTTATGGATTTTAGTTTTATTTTTACGTCAACAAAGCCCTGATTTTTTAAGATATCTTCCGCTTCTTCGATAGACCCTGCCGTTATCGTACCTGTTTTTTTTATACCGAATTTATCCCTTCCTTCGTAAGTAAATGTAGTCATTATCTAACTCCTAAAGTACTCATTAGTCTTTTAAGCTCTTCCGGGTCTGGAGATGCCCTTAGAGCATCTTCTGGTGTGATAAGTTTATTTTTTAATGCTTTTATTATAGATTGGTTCATTGTTTGCATACCGCTTTCAGCTTGTCCTGTTTGCATTAGACCATAAATCTGATGAATTTTATTTTCTCTAATCAAGTTTCTTATTGCAGTGTTTGGAACTAAGACTTCATGAATAAGAACTCTTCCACCACCAATTTTAGGTAAGAGTCTTTGAGATATAACACCTTGAAGAACAAAGCTCAATTCTGTTCTTATTTGATCTTGCTCTTCCACTGGAAATACGTTTATTATTCTGTTAATAGTTTGGACGGCTGTGTTTGTGTGCAGTGTTCCAAAAACTAAGTGACCGGTTTCTGCTGCAGTTAGTGCTGCTCTTATAGTCTCTAAATCTCTCATTTCACCAACAAGTATAACGTCCGGGTCCTCCCTTAAAGCAGACTTTAATGCAAGAGCGAAAGAATCTGTATCTGTACCTACTTCTCTTTGTGCTATAACGGATTTTTTATGCTGATATATATATTCTACAGGGTCCTCGATAGTTATTATATGATGAGGAAAGTTTGTATTTATATAATCTATCATAGATGCCAAGGTTGTAGTTTTACCTGAACCAGTTGGACCTGTAACAAGAACTAATCCCATAGAAAAATGACACAAATCTTTAACTTTGGGTATCAAACCTAATTCTTCCATTGGTTTAATTTCATAAGGAATTCTTCTTAGTGCTGCTGCTACCGTTCCTCTTTGATAAAATACGTTTACCCTAAACCTTCCGACGCCTTTTATCCCAAAAGAAAAATCAAGCTCTTTCTTTTCTTCAAAAGTTTTTTTCTGTTTTTCGTTCATAAAATAATATATAAGTGCTTGTGTATCCTTAGGGGTCATTGGTGGATATCCAGGTATTGGTACTAATTTTCCGTCAGCTCTGATCGTAGGCGGAACGCCGGCAGTTATATGGATATCGGAAGACCTCATCTCAACAGCAGCTTTTGCTATTTCATCAATTCTAAAAGCTTTTAACTCTTCCATTCTTTACCTCCGTTTTTAACGTGAGACATCTCACTTCATTAACACTCTCTCTATCTCTGCTATATCTGTTATACCTTTTTTCATTTTTATCAGTCCGTCTTTGTAAAGAGTCCTCATGCCTGCTTTGATTGCCATCTCTCTTAAATCGTCAGCTGTTTTACCTTCGTTTATAGCTTTTCTTATATTTTCGTCCAATCTTAAAATTTCATGAACTGCCGTTCTTCCTTTGTATCCTATTCCATTGCATCTATCACAACCTTTTGGATTATGAACAAAAAATTGCCCTGTTTGTATATCCTCATCTGAAAACCCAAAAGTTTTTAAAACTTCAGGAGTATAATTGGCAGGCTGTTTACAATTATCGCATAATTTTCTAATAAGCCTTTGAGCAATTATTGTATGGACTGCCGTAGAAACTAAAAATCTATCAACTCCAATGTCTACTAATCTTGTTATAGTTGATGGAGCATCGTTTGTATGTAGAGTAGAAAATACTAAGTGTCCTGTCAATGCTGCCTTTACTGCTATTTCAGCAGTTTCTCTATCCCTTATCTCACCAACTAAAATTATATCTGGGTCTTGTCTTAAAAATGCTCTTAGAGCTGTCGCAAAAGTAAGTCCTATCTCTTCTTTTACATGAACTTGATTAATACCCGGAATTGATACTTCAACAGGGTCTTCTACTGTCATTATATTAACATCGTCTGTATTTCTTTCCATTAGTGCAGAGTATAAAGTAGTAGTTTTACCAGAACCTGTTGGACCTGCAACAAGAACCATGCTCCATGGAGAATATATAGCTTCTCTTACAATTTTAAGGTCATCTTCTTCAAATCCTAAATTTTCAAGTTTTACATTCAAATAACTCTCTGCATCTTGAATACGCATAACAATTTTTTCTCCATAAACTGTTGGAAGAGTGGAAATCCTTAAATCGTACTTTCCATTATTTACTTTAAATCTAATCCTACCGTCCTGTGGAAGTCTTTTCTCTGAAATATCTAAATTTGCAAGTATCTTTACCCTTGCATCAATTGCATCTTTAACATTTACAGGCCAACTTTTATAAGTTTTTAGTATACCATCAACTCTAAATCTGATTTTTAGTTCTTTTTCCATAGGTTCTATATGAATATCTGAAGCACCTAAGTTTATAGCTTCAGCTATGATTGCATTTACAGCTTTTACAATCGGGCTATCTTGTGCTTCTTTTGATAGGTCTTCCAAAGATAATTCCTTTTGCCCTTCTTCTACTTGCACGTCAGCGTTTAACTCTATTTCGTCCAAGATTCTTTTAGCAGGAAATAAATGGATAACTACTTTTCCAAGCTCTTCTATTTCCGAAAGAGTAGCGACATATATATCTACAGTTTTAACGTTTGTAGAAAATTTAATTTGACTTAAGAATTCTCTGTCTGTTGGGTCTAATACAGCTACTTTTAATACTCCTTCAGAATATTCAAACGGAACAACATATTTTTTTTCTACTAAAGATAGGGGAAATTTCTCTAAAATTTCTTTAGCGATATTAATTTTATATATTTTAGGATCAAAAGGTTTAAGCCGGAATTGCTTTACGAAGAATTCTTTCACTTTATTTTCATCAGCTTTCTTTTTTTTTATCAGAGCCACAAGAATTTCTGTAAAAGTTTTTTTTGGGTCTACGTCTGGATTCCCTCTTGCATTTTCAAGAGGTATGACGCCCAAATCCACCATTCTTCTTAAAATCAAAAATACAGAACTTCTTTCAGTATTTTCATTCATCTTTAAATCCTCGGAATTATATATTTTATAATATAATAATACACAACTCGGGTGAGAAATTCAAATATAAATAGAACATCTAAAAAACTCCTTAGTGGTAGTTAAAATTTTAATAGCAAAAATTCCACCAAGAAGGTAAAAATACAAAAATCTAATCTTTATTTTACAATATTTCAAAAAATCTCTGAGCATCTAACTATACTTTTAAATATTTCAAACACTCCTATTCTTACACTTGCCAGATTTCTAATTTATCCTTCTATTCAATCTTGGCATCTGTTTAGAAAATCAAAATCAGAAAGAGTTTATAAAATCCTTAGAGAATATTGACTAAGAAGAATCACGATTATTATGATACTTAAAATTGTTCTTGAAAAAAAGGAAAACTTATAGCAGATGGTACGCAAGATTAAGCAGAGCAAAAACTAAAAAGATAAAAAGAGTTTCAGGAAAAATGCATTGGGTAAAAAGAAAGAGGAAAATATACAGCAAGCATTTAAAGACATTAAATAAAACATAAAATGAGTAAATGGTTTAGATTTTTGACTGAAAATTTTGAATTTATAGGAGATAAAGGTTATAAAGGATGTAAATATGTTAAAGTATGTGAAGATAAACAAGAAAAGAGTAAAAGACAAATTATTGAAGCAGTAAATTCTCAGATAAAGAATTTCAATCTTGTAAGTAGATTGAGAAAGATTAAAACTTTTGTTGCTTATCTATATGCATATGCTATTGGTTATAGCTTTTTTAGAAAAAGTAAACTATGGAGGTAATTTCTCACTCAAGGTATGAATAATTATTAGCGTAGTGTATAATTAATTAAAGAAAAGTAATGAAACGTATGCAGAAAAAAATAGACTATTCTATAATTTTCTATTATTGGACAATCTCGTATTATGAAACTATTTAGAATAAGTTTCACCTTAAAGCCAGTTGCAAATTATTAAGATAGATTAACTATATACAAGGAGAAACTTCATGATTGAAGTAAACGTAGAAAAAAACTTGATTGGCTCGCA
>GG748557.1_pt2 | contig 17926 bp, 17 predicted proteins | sample 429578 | NCBI scaffold set GG748486.1
TGCATCCTCCTATTTAAGAAAAATAATAATATTATACCTTGGATGAGAAATTCAAATGTAAACGAGATTGTCCAAAAACTTTTACAATTTAAGTAAAATCGTATAAAATTATACCTAAAAACTTAAAAGTTGGTGAGATTTTTATGAAAAGAGATTGGAAAGAATATAATAAACAACTTGTAAAGCGCGGAGAGATAATAATTGATGAGGATATATTTTTAGGTGAAAACACTTTACCATTCTCTTTAAATCCTTAGGTGCAAAGTTAAAAATTCCAAACTTTAGAACTATACATTATAAGACATAAAATTAAAAGAGATAAAAAGTGGTTGAAAATACATGTATAAACAAGTAAACAAGTTATTGATATACAAATTACTCAGGAAAACGTACATGATATAAAGAAAGCAAAAGAATTTTTAAAGTACTTGATTTCTATGATTTTATCAAAAGAATAGGTGCTATTGCTGGAATTGTACCAAGAAAAAATTCAAAAACAAAGTTTAATGGTTATAGGGATTTAGTATTAAATAGAATAAAAGAAATTGGAATAAATGCTTACAAATTAATAGGTTTTAACAATAAATAATTATTAGCGTAGTGTATAATTAATTAAAGAAAAGCAATAAAACGTATGCAGAAAAAAAATAGACTATTCTATGATTTTCTATTATTGGACAAAGCAAGTTTTATTAAAAATTCCTAATTTCTTGCTCAACGTATTTTATATTTTTATTAAGTCTAAAAATTTTAAAACAATCTTTCTCATGAAAATAGAAAAAGCACAATCAGGATTATAAATCACAATAGGAACACATTTGCCCTGAGATTCTACAACGTTATCGTCTCTAGGCATAAAACCTAAAAATTTTTCTCCAAATTTATATTTAATAATCCTTGCAAAATCTTCTCCAACTTTTGATGGCTCCGTTCTGTTTATTACGGCTAAAATTTTACCGATATATTCTTTATCTTCAAAAAATTTTTCAAAAATCACGAATGAAGAAAATGTTGCAGGATCTGATGTTAGGACCATTAAACTATAATTGCTTATTTCTATGAGTGTTTCAATATGTTGACTAATTCTTGGCGGTGTGTCAAATATAACAAATTCGTAATTTTTGATAGTTTCATTGTTCAAAAATTTTTTTAAGTTTTCTGCATCAAAATTATCTTCATAAAAGATTTGATTTTTTAAACAAAAAGTTCCTGTCGGTACAAAATCAAGATTTGGCTCGCTATTTACTTCTCTATAAATCGCTCTTTCTGGGTCCAAATTTTCAAACAATATTTCTGATAATCCTTTACTAAAGTTTTTACAAAGAAAAAATGCCAAACTGTTTTGCGGGTCTGAGTCTACTAACAATGTTTTATAATATTTAGATAATTCTGTAGCAAAATTTAGGGCAATTGTTGATTTTCCAACACCTCCTTTAGATGATACAACTGGAATAATTACCACTTATAAATCTCCTTTTCTAAATTTAGAAAATCTTGTTTTGTTATGCTGATTCTATTTCCAAAGAAATATTTGATAAAGCCTGTAAAGAATAATTCGTTATACTTCTGAGTTTTTCTGTATTCTCCGGCAATGTTGAATATTAAGTTTTTGTTAAACAAATAAACATATGATGCATAACCATTCAAAGAGATGTCTGTATTATTTTTCTGACCGTCAGACCAAAACATCGGACCTAAGAATACTTTATAATGAATTCCATTTCTATTGTCAAAAAACTTAAAGCCTTCAAACATAGGTGCAGCTATGAGTAAACTTTTTGGAGAAAAATATCCACCACATCCAAAGTAGTAACAATCTTGTCTTTTGTTAAAATGATTGTATAAGAAGAATGCACCAATATAGTCTTCATCTCCTATTAATTTTCCATAGTAAACTCTTGGCATTACAATTACATTAATATCTGTGTTTTTTTCTGTAAATTCTCCCTTTATTTTTCCAAATCTTGCCTCACCATATAGTAGAGAATCTTTCTCTCCTATTTTGTTTTCGTAAGAAACTTTAATGCCTTCCTCATACACTCTCCCCCAGCTATTGTAAGAATATGGATCAATACTTCCTACATAAGACAAGATTGAATCTCTAATTGGAATTCTATACAACCCCAAACCAAATTTTTCATTATTGTTTACAATCTTACCTCCAACTGTCCAAATAAACTTTGAACTAATCCCATTGTTTACCTTTGGAGTTAACCCAAAACTACCGGACAGAATAAATCTATCTGTGTTTAAACCAAAACCTGCAAATGGCTCTAAACCACTATATGACGATGGAACTTTTCTTAATATAGTTCCATTATCAACGCTTCCATAATGATTATAATCTAATAAACCACCTGAATTTAATCTTGTAAAATATGTCCCTATGTAAGTATAGAATTTTTCATTAAAGAAATATGTAAATTTTACAAATGGAGAAAAATCTGATAATTTACTCTTTCCACTCTCGCCACTTTTGTCTCTGTATTTAAAACCGACAGATATATTGGTTATATAGTCTTGCTCTTTCTCTAAAATTTCTTTTTTTATTCTTTCTATCTCTTCTAATTCCTTTGACTTTTCTTTATCTTCTTCATGTTCAATAGAAAGAGATTCCGTCTTATTTATGATAGATGGAGCTGTATAATCATTCTTTGTTAAAATTTCTGTTTTTTTTTCTGCATTGATAATTAAGTTATCATAAGTATCATCGTTGCTGGTATCAAAAATATCCGGCAGTATAGTATCTTTTTTTATAGTTTTTTTCATCTCGAATTCTTTTAGTGTTTCTAAAGGCTCACTTGCAATTGTTTTGGCTTGTGTAGAAACAGTGTTGCTTTTAAGCATTTCATATTTATTTATAATATTTTTTGCTTCTTTGTATTTGCCAATTGACGCATAAATTGTTGCTACTTCTTTTAAAACTTTAGGGTCATTACTATCTTCTAATTCTTTAAGAAGTTTATTTAATTCTTCATACTTTTTTAGATTCATATACGTAAATGCAAGTCCAACTTTATTTTTTTCCGAAGGTTTTAAGGCAATGAGATATTTAAATATATCTTCACTGCATTTATAGTCTTTTAGATTATAACAAGACCATCCTAAAACTTCCGTAAGACCTGGGTCATTTTTAAAAAACGTTAAACCTTCCTGAGCAACTTTTTTAGCATTAAGATAATCTTTATTGCTTAAATAGTATGCAGACAGTTTTTGATAGAAAACCTTATAAACTTCTTTCAATTGCTGTTTTTCTTCTTCAGATAAGTTTTTGGTAGCTATTGTTTTTATGATATTTTTAGCTTGATTGTAAAAATCAAGATTAATAAGTCCATAAATAAAAGCCAATTTTATTCCAAAATCATCAGGCTTTAACTCATATGCTTTTGAAATATTTTTAAAATATTCCTTTTTATCTCCTAATTGTTTGTAATACTCTGCTAAAATTAAATAAGCTACTGGATTATTCTTATCTATAGATAAAATTTCATCTGTCAATTCTTTAGCAAGATTTATATTTCCTTCTTTTAGATGCTCTTGAGCTTTCTTAGAAAGATATAATGTATAAATTTTGTCATAATCTCTATCTTTGATGCCTTTCTGCTGTAATTTCTTAATTGTTTCTAATGCTTTTTCATAATCTCCAAGTTTCACATAAACAGCTTTTAAGCCTTTTAAAGCATCTGTATTATTTTCATCAATCATTAAAGCGTTTTCATAAAAATTCTTAGCTTTTAAAATGTCATTTTTTTCTAAATAAAGATATCCTAATAGGAGTAAAACATTTATGTTTGATGGTTTTTCTTCGTATAATTTGAGCAAAATATTCTCTGCTTCATAATAATTACCTGATTTTATTAATCTTAAAGCATTTTCCATTTCTTTTGACAGCTGTGATTCTTTAATAAGTTTTAAATCCTCTTCTTTTAAATATTTTTTGAATTTTTCAAGACTTGCAAAATCACCTTTATCTAACAAATATTGGATGTATGCTTTTTTAACAGATTTGTTTTCAGGATATTTGCTGTATAGTTCTTTGATTATCTTCTCTGCTTTTGATTTGTCAGTTTTTAGGTAGACATAGAACAATCCTTCCTGAGATTCTATATTATACTTATATCTTAAGCTTTTTTGGAAGAATTCAATTGCTTTATTTGGATTTTTTTCAAGATAATCATATCCTTCTTGCATAAATGCTACAGAGCATGCATCTTTTTCTAATTCTTTTGAATTTTTAAATTCTAAGGATTCAAATATTCTGCATGCCGCGTCAAATTTTTTTTCTTTTATGGCAATCAATCCGATAGCATACTTGGCGTCTTTTGAAAATTTAGTTTTTAAAAGTTGATTAGCTAATTTTTTAGCTTTTTCTAAGTTGTTGGCATTTAAAAAGTCATACATGAGTTTAACTTTTAAACCTAAATCTTTATCTGTACTTTGGATTTTTTCTTTTTGTTTATACGATTCTTCTTTCATCTGCTTATTTTTTAGTTCTTGATCTACTTTTGATTCTTTTATCTGTATTTTTACGGGCGTATTTATAGGAGACTGTTTTTGCGAGTTTTCTTTAGAAACAGTTTTTTCTTGATTTTGCGTTGGTGTTAAATTTTCATTTTGTGATACCGAAGTTTTTCCAATCTCAATTTTCACATTAAATCCGTACTGTAATAAGTAATCTTTCAATCTCTGGATATAGGCTGAGTCTTTAGATTCAGCACAGATTATTTTTTTATTATCTAAAAAACATTTATTAAATCCATAATTTTTTAATGATTCGATAGTAGTCTTGTAATCTTTCTGTGGAATAACAATTAGCTTGTAAACTTCTTCAGCATAACTTAAAGAGAAGGAAAATAAGAATAATAATAAAACTTTTTTATTCATCTTTCTACTCCCGAATTTAAAAATAATTCAAAGGAATCACAAAAATAATTATTCTTATCAATATTTTTTAGCTCTTTATACTTTTTAAAATATTTATCGTCATTATACAGAATATAAAACCATCTATAAACACAAAATGGAGATTCTTGTTTTATCTGGCTTTGTTCATTTAGCTTAAAAGTCAATGGTATGTAACCTTCTTTTTTAAAGAATTTATCTATTGTTTTGAAAGAATTTCTTAATATTTTTACATCATAGTTTGATAATAAAAAGTAAGGAATAAGTCTGTATACATCCATGTTTATCTCTGAATTTAAAGATAATTTTTTTTCTATTAAGTTAAACCTAACTGTATTTGTTAATGGAGATAAAGTTATTATATTATCCAAAAGGTAATCCAAACTAAGTTTAAATAATTTATCATCTTTAAATTCCTTTAAAATAAAAGGGATATAGTATGAAGGAAAAATTTGTATATCATATTTTTCGTTTGAAAAGCCATAGGCTCCAGGTAATAGAAGTATATTTTTCCTCTCTTTTTCATCTAAAACAACAACTATCAGTCTTTTTACGCTATTTTTAATTTTATTGTAATCTTCTAAATATTCTTCGTTTTTCCATTTTAAGTATGCAAGTTTTAGAGCATATGCAATTAGCAAGTCTCCATCAGTTGCGTTATTTTTATCTACAACTGCATTATTATAATGCCAAGAAAAAAGATAATCCTCCCTAAGCATATTTACCTTAGTCCATCTCCAAAGTTTGTAAAATGTGTTTTTATCATTGTATATAACAGCCAAAATCATTCCGTATCCTTGGCTTTCTGAAGTTACTCTATTGTTATTATAAGGGTCTATGATAAAACCGTCATTTTTAAAGTATTTATTTTTATATTCCTGCCATGATAACTCCTGAGCTTTAGCGCTAAATAAACCAAGTAAAAATACTACAGTAATAAATACCCTAATCATGTCAGATCCCTCCTTCTAATCTTCTTTTCTCTCTTATATCAAGAAGTTTTTTGATGATTAAAGAAAGAATAACAATAACAGCTAAAGATCCAAGTATAAATTTTGTTGGAGAATATCCAAATTCATATAAAAGTTTTTCAAAAAATGGCATATGTCCAATAAAATATGTTGGATTAATTTTATCACTGAAGTACTGATTTATATAGAAATCCCAGATTGTAACATCACTTTTTATAGTTCCTGCATATTTTGGAAGGAATAAGCTGTATACAGCATTTGGAAGATTTTGTATATTTTCTGAAGTGATTATCGTAATTGTTCTATCATTATTATAAGGTGATTGTGCCATGATATAAAATACTTGGTTGGTCAAAGCATTTTGATAAGTTAGTTTAGCTAATTTATTTTCTTTTTCTTTATTTCCAGAAATTTTAGATCTTAGACTTTCTTTAACAAGTTTTAATATAGGGTACTTTAAATCTATATTGGCATCGGATATTTTTAAATTAGAATTTTTATAAAATTCAAGTGGAAGATTTTTACCTAAGGCAATAATGTCTTTATCTTTAAGTTTAGAAACATCGCTTGTAATGGTTAAACCTAAGAAAGGCGTCCAAATTTTCGTTCCCATGTAAGCTGATAATGTTAATAATGATGTTATGTTATTTGGATCTTTCTCGGATAAATATATAGCTGTTTCTTTTAGGTCTGGATTAATTGAGTATGGAAAAGCATCGGAAACAAAAAATTCTAAATAAGGCATTTCAAACCAAAGAGGTAATTTCGGAATTTGAATATACGAACGCTGTGAAAAAATAGTTCCTCTGAGAGCGTATAAGTTTGGAGTTATACAAAAGCCCCCGCCGGGTGGCATCATAGCGTATTCAATTTTAAGCTTATTTTTCCCGGAAGCCAATAAATAAGCCGGTATTTTAATATCCTCTTCTTTTAAAACTACACCATATTTTTTATCCATCTTTAAAGATGTAACGTATTTATCATTTAAATAAATATTGATAACAGAGTCTTCTCTTGCGCCTGCTCCATAGTTGTACGCAAAATGGAATAATATTTTTTTATTTCCTTGAACGAATAGACCAACCGGTACACTAAATTCAATTTCTGCAGGTGGCGGGAATAGCCCTGATACTTTTATATCATCATAGCCTAAATCATAAAAGTAAACCTTTTTACCTAAGGGTATCAAGTTATTTGATTCGAATTTTTCTATTTCTGGATTTTTCCCTTGATAAATTTGATAAAGCCTTCCGGTAAAAAGTTCGTTTTTCACTTTTATAAAATTATTAACATTCTTTTCAAGCTGGTCTAAAGAATTTCCCGAAATAAGAACTACGGCTTTTGTTATGTTATTTGGATTTGGAGTAATATAGGTATCCGGGAAGTTCTCATTTTGTAAATTTAGAAAATTTTTTATAAAACTTTTTGTTCCAATTATAAACACATCTCGGTCTGATGGTAATTCTTTGTGATAACTTATAAAAATCCTTCTGTATCTTATAAAGGAGCCTATATATCCGGATAATTTTGATGCAAGTTCTAAATACTTATCTGTCGTGTCTTCGGTAATCATGCCAATTTTAACAGGATTAAAGTTTTTCATATCCAAGACATAGTCTCTAATTAATAATGTATCTTGAAGTATAGGCTTTTCATCATAGATTATTTTTATATAACTGTTTTCTAAATCTATCTTTGACCATAACTCTGGGCTTCCTTCGGACTCACAACAATTAAGGCAGTAATGATGAATAGACCTTATTTTTAAATCATTAAAAGGTTCTAAATTATTTGTCGGCAATTTAATATCTGCAGTAACTATATCAACCAAAGGATTATATATAGATTGATAGGCAAGCTTGTTATTCCAAAATACTGAAAAGTAACTTCTTTCTTTAACAAGAGCCGGAGATTTTTCTATTTCTATATGCAATTTCATATCTTTTACTATAAATCTGTTAGGAATTGGGACCTTTACGTTATACTCTGTCTCTATGCTTCTTAGTATTGGATTTTGAAATGCGATATCTTTTAATGGAACAATTATTTCGTTTGCTTTTGAAATAGATACAAAAATTAAATTAAGCCATAGTAAATAAACAAAAATCCTTGCAGGTTTCATTGCTGCACTCCTGTTCTATTATTTTTATGTCTGTCTCGAATATGTTAGAAAGTATAAGAGAATATAGATTTGCATAGAAATTACATAACTTAAAGTTTGTTTTACTATGTAAATATCTAACAAACAAAGAATCGTAATGAAAAATATTAATACTTTTATTTTCTAAATTGATTTCTGCTTGAGAGACTCCTAAATTATTTAAATTAAAAAATATATTCAAATTTTCCCAAATTAGCTCAATATTTTCGTTTCCTATTTTATTTAAACTTTCCAAATATACCCTATTTTGTTCATAAAAATTCCTCGCAACTTGAGATGTAAAATAATTATAATCTTCAAAATCTGCCATAGATATTAAAGTGTTAAGAAAACTGCTTAATATATCAATGTAAGCTTTTAACTTTTCTGGGACAATTATTATATTTCCTTGATTTTGAACAACTTCCTGTTTTTCTTGTTCCTTCTTTTTAAACAGTTTAATTTAATTTCCTCCTTAGCAGCTTTTTATTTAATTTTAGCATGAATTTTTGTGCTAAACCTTTAATCTCAAATTTTTGTGCTAAACCTTTAAGCTCATTGATAAATTCTGCCGTTGCCATTTTATAGGCTTTTGTAAAGTTTTCTGTAAATATTTTTGTTATAAAGATTGTGGTTTGAATAGGGTTCATTTCTCTCTCTTCTCTAAAGATTTCCCACCTACCACTATCTGCGTATACGACTTCTGCCAATTTTCTATTATCTTCTAATGTATTTGCCTCAAATTGAGCTCTAATATTTTTTGAATTTGCATTTACAACTCTACCTTTTAAAACAAAAGGTAATCCCCTTACGTCCATAATAACAAACTCAATTAAATGATCCCTTACTTCCGACAAGTAATTTGTGATATCTTGGTCTGTCTCTACCCAAATGCCTGTTAAGGATATATCCCTAACTTTCCCTGAAAAAACTTTAGATTTTGTATAAACAATAACATCATCTTTTGCAGGTATTCTAAATGCTCTTCTTCTTTGAGGTCTTTCACGAAGAACGCTAATTCCTATACCTAAGATGAATAGGTCAAAAATTTGCCAGAATAAAATCACTAATATGATACCTCTTTCATCTGGATAGTTAACCCATCTATAAAAACTAAAGAAAAATGATATCACAATAAGATTGAACAAAAGATACACAGGTCTGTAAAAAGGTGATAGGAATTCTTCTTCAAGGTTTTCTCCTTTTGGAGTAACTTGAAATGTTGGCTCTCTTGGCTTTAGTATAACGCTTATAATAGCCGGGAGAATAAATATGGATTGGATAGCTTCGTATATTTCTGAGAAAAAGTTCCATCTAACCTTTGCATACAAGTAATAAGATAAAACTATACTCATTATAAAGTGAGGTATAGCATAGCTTGCTGCTTCTTGCATATTCGCATTATAAATCTGAGCACCTAACATTGGATAAAGTATTGGTGCTATTAAGAACACAAATCTTGCAAATCCAAAAAACCAAAAAACATTTGCATTTAAATATCCTAATTTTTGGTACCACTTTAAACCTTTTTTTAATAGAGGGTTTCTAAGTAAAAATATTTGTATCATTCCTTGAGCCCATCTTGTTCTTTGGACTATAAATGCAGAAAATGTTTCTGGTTGTAAGCCATAAACCATTGGTCTACTATAGTAAGCACTATCATATCCAAGAGAGTGTAGCTCTAAGGCTGTTTCTGCGTCTTCCGTGATGGTTGTACCCTGTATTCCGCCAACTTCCTGTAGATATTTTTTTCTCAGTACAGCTGCAGAACCACAGAAAAAAGATGCACCCCAAAAATCTAAACCTTTTTGAATATATTTATAAAACATATCAGCCTCTGAAGGCACTACTTTAAAAATTCCTAAGTTTTTTTCAAGTGGATCTGGATTGTAAAAAGAGTGTGGAGTTTGTAAAAGAAACAACTTAGGATATTTGTTAAAAAATCCTACTGTTCTTTTTAAAAAGTCTTTTGCAGGAACGTGGTCACAGTCAAGAATCAGGATTAAATCACCATTTGTTTTGTTTAAAGCCTCGTTTACGTTTCCAGCTTTAGCATGAAGGTTTCTTTCTCTTGTAAGATAGTGTAAATTTCTACCAACTTCATTCACAAAGTCTTTTAAAGCTTGCGACCTTTGTCGGTTTGCTTCTCTTTTAGCAGGGTCTGGGTCGTTTAATTTTTGAGTTGTTCCACCATCATCCAATATATAAACATTAAATTTATCTTGGGGATAATCCATAGAAATAGCAGCTAAAGCTGTTGTTTTAATTATCTCTACAGGTTCATTATATGTTGGTATAAATACATCTACAGTTAGAAAGTCTTCTTCTTTCTCTAAATTTATATGGTTTCTTTCTAATAATCTTAAAGACATAAAGGACCCTAAAAGCAAGATAATGATTGAATATAACTCAGCTAAATATAAAATTACCGATGCTGCAGCGTCAAATATTCCGTCATCCAAGTTGATGGTGTTAAAAGTTCTCCAATAAAAATACCTTAAGGAGACAAAAACCCCTATCAAAATAATAAATACTTTGATAGATTCTTTTCTGTTTTTTATGAAAATTAATGCTAAGAAAAAAATAACCAAAAATGATAAAAACTGAACCCATAGCGGCGTTGGTGTAATAATAAAAAGTATATACAATATAAAGACAGGAAAGAGAAAAAATTTAAGCCATTTTTCGGATAAGTATATATGCAAATAATTTCCAATTTTAATTAATATAGGATTAATATTTACTTTTTTATATTTTCTCATTTTTATTTTTTAAACAAGAAAGTTTTTAATATTTGTACATTTTTAATATTTTGACTATTAGATATGACATCTTTATTTTTAGGTTCAATTTCTTTAAGTGTGTTTTTTATATCCATACTTTCTAAATTCTGATTTATATAATTTAAGATAGGATAATTTTTTATGATTTTATTTAATTCATTTTCTAATGCATAATCTTTCGTATTTATGATAGTATCACTTTTGGCTATAGAACTTTTACTTTGTTCGTTTTTTTTAAACACTTCTTTTATGTTTTTTACGTCCATATTTAACCCCCAAAAAAATTTTAAGATACTTTCATTATATATATGTCGGGTGAAAAATTCAACAAAAGTATGAGATTCTTCTTCGGCTACAGAATGACACCCCCCCAAGGTTATCCTTACTTTAATGCTTAACATTTAACCTTTCTCTGCCATCGTATATTATATATTAAATATACCAAAAATACACCTCGGGTGAGAAATTCAAATATAAATAGAACATCTAAAAAAAACTCCTTGGTGGTAGTTAAAATTTTAATAGCAAAAATTCCACCAAGGAGGTAAAAATGCAAAAATCTAATCTTTATTTTACAATATTTCAAAAAATCTCTGAGCATCTAACTATACTTTTAAATATTTCAAACACTCCTATTCTTACACTTGCCAGATTTCTAATTTATCCTTCTATTCAATCTTGGCATCTGTTTAGAAAATCAAAATCAGAAAGAGTTTATAAAATCCTTAGAGAATATTGACTAAGAAGAATCACAATTATTATGATACTTAAAATTGTTCTTGGAAAAAAAGAAAACTTATAGCATATGGTACGCAAGATTAAGCAGAGCAAAAACTAAAAAGATAAAAAGAGTTTCAGGAAAAATGCATTGGGTAAAAAGAAAGAGGAAAATATACAGCGAGCATTTAAAGACGTTAAATAAGACATAAAATGAGTAAATGGTTTAGATTTTTGACTAAAAATTTTGAATTTATAGGAGATAAAGGTTATAAAGGATGTAAATATGTTAAAGTATGTGAAGATAAACAAGAAAAGAGTAAAAGACAAATTATTGAAGCAGTAAATTCTCAGATAAAAAACTTCAATCTTACAAGTAGATGGAGAAAGATTAAAACTTTTGTTGCTTATCTATATGCATATGCTATTGATTATAGCTTTTTTAGAAAAAGTAAACTATGGAAGTAATTTCTCATCCAAGGTATTTTGAGAAATTATATTTTTAATTATTTTCTGATATTTTTGTCTAAGTCCATGAATATTTAACTTAGTTTTTGAGTATATTCCTGTAAATCTTTGGCTTTTGCTGTGAGAGTGCTTACAAAAATCAACATCGTCGTTCTGCAGCTGGCGAAGAATCTATTGTTTTCCTTTTCAAATCAAAAAATCAAAATATGAGATCCTTCGGCTTACAGCCTCAGGATGACACGGAAAGGTAATCTTACGAAAATTTTTACAGCACTCTTATGATTGGTGGATAGCATTCTTTCTTATCAACTCTCAGACCTAACCATTGATAAAATGTTATTTGTAAGCTTATCTATATTTGTTCTCTCTTTTGCAGAAACTAAATAAATTGAAACATTCTTGCTTAAATCTAATGCCTCTTTTATAACTTTTTCAGCTTTTGCTTTTTCACGTTGATTTAACTTATCTATTTTTGTGCCAACAACTATGTAAGGTTTTTCAAAAGATTCAAGCCATTCTTTCATCAAAACATCAAGATTTGTAGGTGGATATCTCGTATCTACAAGCATGATAATCAAATTTAGATTTTCTCTATTTAAAAGATAATCTTCTATCATTCTTTTCCAATTTTGCTTTTCTTTATGTGACACTGCCGCAAATCCATAACCGGGCAGGTCTACAAAATAAATATCATCATTTAAGAGAAAAAAGTTAATAAGTCTTGTTTTTCCCGGTGTTGCACTTACCTTTGCAATGCTTCTTTTAAAGATAGCGTTTATTAGAGAAGACTTTCCTACGTTAGACCTACCAACTATAGCTATCTCTGGCTTGTTTGGTGGCGGAAAGTCTTCTGGTTTAACTGCACTTTTTACAAACTTTACACTTTTTAAACTACCCATTCTTAGCTTGCTTTTTCATAAACATAGATTGGTGGTTTTTGCTTAAGAACTACATCTTTATCAATGATTACTTTTTTAAGTGTTTTTTGATTTGGTGCTTCGTACATAACATCAAGCATTAAGTCCTCTATAATAGCTCTCAAACCTCTTGCTCCTGTTTTCCTTTTGATAGCTTCTCTTGCTATCTCTCTTAAAGCATCCTCTGTAAACTCTAACTCTATTCCATCTATTGCAAGCAAGCTTTTGTATTGTTTTGTCAAAGCATTCTTTGGCTGTGTCAATACTCTTACAAGCGCGTCTTCATCAAGCTCTTCTAAGGTTGTTATAACTGGTATTCTACCAAGAAATTCCGGTATCAATCCAAACTTTATAAGGTCTTCCGGCTGGACTAAGAATAATAACTCTTTCTCTTCAGATTTTGATTTAATATCTGCGTCAAAACCTATAGATTTTTTCCCAATTCTTTGTTTGATTATATCTTCAAGTCCAACAAAAGCACCACCGAGAATAAAAAGGATATTAGTTGTATCAATTTGAATAAACTCCTGATGTGGGTGTTTTCTTCCGCCTTGTGGTGGCACGTTTGCAATTGTTCCTTCTAATATTTTTAACAAAGCTTGCTGAACACCTTCACCGGATACATCTCTTGTAATGGATGGATTGTCTCCAGACTTTTTTGCTATTTTATCTACTTCATCTATATAAACAATTCCTTTTTCCGCTGCTTCTACATCGTAATCAGCATTTTGAAGTAATCTTGCAAGAATGCTTTCAACATCTTCACCAACGTATCCTGCTTCAGTGATGTTTGTAGCATCTGCAATGGCAAAAGGTACGTTTAAGATTCTTGCTAAGATTCTTGCTAAAAGAGTCTTACCAGAACCTGTTGGACCAATAAGCAGAATATTGCTTTTCTCAATCTCAACGTCTTTATCTTTAAATAACTCTTTTTGATATATTCTTTTGTAATGATTGTATACTGCTACGGATAAAATCTTTTTCGCCCTTTCTTGACCTATAACATACTCATCAAGTTTAGCTTTTATTTCTGCAGGTGTCGGAAGTTCTGACAAGTTTTCAAACTTTTTGTTTTCAAGCTCTTCCCTAACTATAGATGCAAGCTTATCTACACAGCTATCACAAACGAGTATATCGTTAGGTCCTTCTACTAATACATTTGCTTTACTTTCTGGTTTTCCACAGAAAGAACATTTTTTTTCTTTTGCCATTTTTTCTTACTTTTCACCTCTTTTATAAATAACCTTATCTATAAGACCATATTCTTTAGCCTCTTCAGCAGACATGAAGTAATCTCTTTCTGTGTCTGCTTCTATTTTTTCAATTGACTGTCCTGTATGCTTTGCTAAGTATTCGTTCAACATTCTTTTAAGTCTTAGAATTTCTTTTGCATGGATTTCTATATCCGTAGCCTGTCCTTGGAATCCGCCAAGCGGTTGGTGAATCATTATTCTTGCGTTTGGTAGAGAGTACCTCTTTCCCTTAGCTCCCGCAGAGAGTAAGAAAGCTCCCATAGATGCTGCTTGTCCCATACAGATTGTGACTACATCCGGTTTTATGTAGTTCATAGTATCGTAAATAGCAAGTCCGGCAGTAACTACACCACCGGGAGAGTTAATGTACATATAAATATCCTTATCCGGATCCTCAGATTCTAAAAATAAAAGCTGTGCAACAACTAAGTTAGCAATATGGTCATCAATAGGTGTTCCAAGAAGAATTATTCTATCTTTTAACAATCTTGAGTATATATCGTATGCTCTTTCACCTCTTGGTGTTTGTTCTATGACTATTGGTATTAATTGATCTAAAATCTTATCCATTTTGCTCCTCTTTATTTTCTTGTTTTTCTCTTGCCTCTAACTCTTCTTTAGATATCTCCTTAATATTTGCCTTTTCTACTAGTATGTCAAGTGCTTTTTGTCTTGAAATGTCTGATTTAATTCCTTCTAACATGCCTTTTTGGATTAAATACTCTCTCATGTCAGCAAATGAGATGTTATAAGACTGTGCTAACTTGGAAATTTGTGCGTCTAACTCTTCGTCAGATACAGTAATACCTTCTTTTTCAGAAATTTTTGAAAGGATAAGCATAGCTCTAACATTATTGATAGCTGTTATACTTAAATTTCCTTCTGCGGCTTCAATGATTTCTTTGTTTGGTTTAATTCCATAGCTTTCAAGCTGAGCTGCATATCTTTGAGTTAAATTGTTGATTTCCAAAGCTAATAGAGAGCCCGGAACTGGAAAATCATATTCTTGAGCTAATTTATCTAAAATCTTTTGTTCAATTTCTTGTTTTCTAAGAGCTTTTAATTGATTTTCTGTGTTTTCTCTAATTTTGCTCTTAGCTTCTTCTACGTTTTCACCAAGATCTACAGATTTTACAAACTCATCGTTAAATTCAGGAACAACTTTTCTTTTTGCTTCTAAAATTTCTATTTCTATTTTTGCTTTACCTATTTCTTTACCTTTTTCATTATACAAAGGTACATTTTCAAGTTCTACCTTATCACCAACTTTCTTTCCTTTTATAGCATCTTCAATCTCTTTTCTTAAAGTACCTGAGCCAATTATGGTTTCAAATTCATCTTCTTCTTCGTCACCTTTGTCAGAAATTATGTGATATTTGATTTTAACTTTATCACCATCTTCTATTTCTTTATCTGCATCTTCGTATCTAACATTGTTTTCAAGGATGTTTTTGATAGCATTTTCTATATCTTCATCTTTCACTTCAAGTTTGACGACTTCAACTTCTATACCTTCGTAAGGTTTTAGTTCAAATTCTGGAGTAACTTCAAAGCTAACTTTCATTGATAATTTTTCATCATTTTCAAGCTTCACATCACCGAACAATATTTCAGGCGTAACTGGTTTGAGATTTTCTTTTTCAAGAATTTCAGGAAGATATTTATTGATGTATGCTTTAGCCACTTCTTCCTTTATGGCATCTTTATATTTTGCCTTTATTACAGCCTTTGGAACATGACCTTTTCTAAATCCTTTTACTTCTGCTACTTTTGATATTTCTTTAATTACTTCTTCTGCTAATTCTTTTAATTTTTGCCCTTCATCCTCGATTGTTAAAGTTCTTAACAAGTTTTCTGCTTCTACTACTACGTTCATCCATTCACTCCTCTTAATAATTTTTAAAAGAAAATTATATCATAAAATTTATAAGTCATACCGGTTTGGGAAAATTCCGATTTTCTTGAATTCATAATAAAATAAAAGTACTGTAAAGGTAATTTTTTGTTTATAATGTCCTCGCAAATTGTAATAAAAAAATTTAAAAATTTTATTCCATGAATGTAAACTATTTAACAAAAGAAGGACATTAAGATGAAAAGAACCAGGAAAAATTACAGTCCAGAATTTAAAGCTAAAGTAGTTTTAAAAGCTACTTCAAGAAAACAAAACCATAAACGAAATAGCAATCAAATACGGTATTCTTCTTAAAAGCCTTGTAGAACGGAAAATTAGCATTTGACAAAAGCTCGGTTGTAAAAGAGTATAAACAAGAAATAGAAAACCTAAAAGAAGAAAATGAAAAATTAACAAAAGAATTAGGAAAAGTAATTGTAGAGAGAGATTGGCTACATGGAAAGCTAAAAAGTTTGGACTTATTGATTAGAAAAACTCTAATCGATAACAGTGAAAATGTCCAAGCTAAAACCCAAAAAAATCCTTCACTGTCACTAAACAGACAGCTTAAGCTACTAAGCATATCAAAAACAGCTTACTATTACACCAAAAAAGAACCATTTTCAACAAAATTCTATTAGATGCGATAGATAAAATCTATACAGAACATCCATATTATGGTGTTAGAAGAATGTAAAAAGCATCAGAAAGCATAGGAATAAAAAAGAAAGTTAAGCAGAACTTATAAGTGTTTATTGGCATAAAAGCATTATATCCACGAGACTTGTCAATAATTTTGTGTCTGGATTGAAAACTTTTTATTAAACAACTGTAAAATTTCATAAGAAGATCCTTTAAAAGTAGGTACAGGCTTTTTCTGCTTTTTATTCTTTAAATTATCTCTTTGTATAAGCAGATTTATCTCAAGTATATCTACAGATTGAAAATATCCACCTAAATTTATTCTTACCTATCTTTGTAAATGGACTAAACATAGCTGATGGTTTGTATAAGGAAATAGTGTTTCTATGGCTTTTGTTATCCCAGGAAAATCATCACTTACTATAAGCATTAACCTTTTTAGTCCTCTATCTATTAAATCATTGAATACTTTTATCCAGTCTGCTTTGTTTTTACTACTGAAATCCAAATATATCTTTGTTTCTTTGTAAGTCCACTTTAAAGAACTACATAGACAGAAGCTTTTTTTGATTTTGTTTTTCTCTTTTATATCACAGTGATTACAGTACAAATGCATCCGATGGAAGTTCTCTTGTTTTAAAAACACTCAAATCTTTCTATAAGCTGTTTTTTGATTGCATCCATATGTTGTTTTAAAGTAGTTTAAACCTAAGCTTTTTAATGTAGAATCTATCTTGCTTTCTAAAGTATCCATTGGATACTAAACTCATAAGAAGGTCTATATAATCTTCATTAACTCTTTTATAAGGCTTTAGGTATTATTTGTGGTCTAAATTTACCCTTTCTATCTCTTGGGACATTTATGTTAAGCTTGAAGGAACCAGTATTTAGACTTCTTTCATAATACCCATTTGCTTTTTTATCATCGTCATTCATGAATAGTTCTAAAACAGATTCTAAAAGTTTTCTTATACCTACCTTTTCCTTAAGTTGTTATACCGTCTGGAAAAAATTCTTTTACTAATTCTTCAGTTGATCTGTCTAATATTTTTTCAAAGTATTCTTTCTTATCCATTACTATTCCTCCTTATAATTTTATTTAGACACAGCATTATTTTAACTCCCGGACATTTGAAATATGAGAATGTATATCTAAAAGGCTATAATGTTATAAAAGAAGCTAGAGAAGGTATAAATCAGTATATAGAGATTTATAATAGTCAAAGGGTATATTCAATT